>Ga0206127_1000220_pt1 | contig 74231 bp, 68 predicted proteins | sample Helgoland_Spring_6_FD_148646 | JGI IMG/M metagenome (GOLD analysis project Ga0206127, IMG submission 148646) | Pelagic subsurface seawater microbial communities from Kabeltonne, Helgoland, North Sea - Helgoland_Spring_Bloom_20160419_1 | ecosystem: Environmental > Aquatic > Marine > Epipelagic ...
TGACCGAAGAACAACGCTCTATTGCACCGGCTCTTCATCAAACCCTCTTAGAGTGTCGCGACGCTATCGCCTGCGGCTTTGACAGTTATCAAGCCTTAGAGGACTATTGCACGGAAGCACTAAAACTCGCGGGGTTCGAACCTGATTACTTTTCTGTTCGGGATGCCGAAACATTGCAGGCGGTGACCTGTGATACTGAGGAAATTGTTATTCTGGCTGCTGCCAAGTTGGGTAAGCCGCGATTGATCGACAACGTGACTTTAACGCTAAATCCTTCGCAGGACTGGGGCATGCTGGCTGTTCATTAGTTTTTCTGAACCCTGCCCGAGACAGTTCAACTCAAACTTATCCCAGTTTGCCGCATTGTGTATCAATACCTAAAAGTAGCCTTTCCCGCTCCACCAATCGATAAATGAGCTCTCCGGTTTGGCGCCGTTGACACCCTATTGTCCACTCCATATGTTGATGATGCGCTCCATAGCAGAATAGCAATCTTACGCTATTGTATTCCTAGACACTGCAATATACGTTATTCTTATTGAATACATTTTATTTAGCACGCTGTTATTTTTCTTAAACCTGATTTGAGATACATTCCATGAGCAACACAACAACTTACCCGGTTCCCGCCGACTATGCCGCTAAAGCTCATCTCAATGAAGAACAATACAAAACGATGTATCAGGCGTCGATCAATGATCCCGATGCCTTCTGGGCGGAACAGGCCGCGGAGTTTTTAAGCTGGGATAAACCTTGGACTAAGGTACGGGAATATGACTTTACCAAAGGGGAAGCAGCTTGGTTTATTGGCGGAAAACTCAATATTACCTACAACTGTATTGATCGCCACCTAGAAACTCGAGCCAACCAGACGGCGATCATTTGGGAGGGAGACAGCCCGGACGAATGCACTAACATCAGCTATCAACAGCTGCATAGCGAGGTCTGTAAACTTGCTAATGCTTTAAAACAGCGTGGTATAAAGAAAGGCGATCGTGTTTGTATCTATATGCCGATGATCGTTGAAGCATCCTATGCGATGCTAGCGTGCGCTCGAATTGGTGCTGTACATTCGGTGGTATTCGGCGGTTTCTCCCCCGACGCATTAAGAGATCGAATCCTAAACTCTGATTGCCAGATTGTCATTACCGCCGATGAAGGACTGAGAGGCGGCAAAAAGATCCCGCTAAAAGCTAACGTTGACGCCGCTCTGATAGATTGCCCTAACGTACATACTGTCGTTACGGTAAAACGAACCGGCAGTGATATTGACTGGACTGAACAGCGTGACGTCTGGTATCACGAAGCCATTAACAACGCATCTGATCAATGTCCACCCGAGCCGATGGACAGTGAAGACCCCCTTTTTATTCTCTACACGTCTGGGTCTACAGGAAAACCCAAAGGGGTTCTGCACACAACAGCAGGCTATTTGTTGCAAGTAGCTATGACCTTCAAATATACCTTTGATTATCATGAGGGTGATATTTTTTGGTGTACTGCTGACGTCGGCTGGATTACAGGCCATAGCTATTGTGTTTATGGCCCATTAGCTAATGGCGCGACCACTCTGTTATTTGAAGGTGTGCCAACCTACCCCGACGCCTCTCGTTGCTGGCAGGTGTGCGACAAACACCAAGTCACTATTTTTTATACCGCACCTACGGCTATCCGAGCACTAATGGCGGTCGGTGATGACTATGTCACAGCCACCTCACGAAGCTCCATCAACTTGCTGGGAACCGTCGGTGAACCGATAAATCCTGAAGCTTGGGAGTGGTACTATCGGGTAGTGGGTGAATCACGCTGTCCTATTGTAGATACCTGGTGGCAAACTGAAACCGGTGCACATATGCTAACGCCCCTCCCCGGTGCTACCCCACTGAAGCCTGGATCAGCTACACGGCCTTTTTTCGGCGTGGAGCCTGTCTTACTTGATAATGACGGCAAAATTATTGAAGGCGCCGGCGAAGGTAATCTAGCAATCAAGTCTTCATGGCCCAGTCAAATACGCAGTGTTTACGGCGATCATCAGCGATTGATAGACACCTATTTCAGCACCTATCCCGGCTATTACTTTACCAGTGATGGTGCCCGCCGGGACGAGGACGGTTATTACTGGATAACCGGCCGGGTTGATGATGTATTAAATGTTTCCGGACACAGACTGGGGACCGCTGAGATTGAAAGTGCTCTTGTCCATCATGAAGCCGTTGCTGAAGCGGCTGTTGTTGGATATCCGCACGATGTTAAAGGTGAGGGCATTTATGCCTACGTTACTTTGATGAGTGGAGAGCAACCTTCTAACGCCCTGAAAACCGAACTTATTGCTATGTGCACCAAAGAAATTGGCCCAATCGCCAAGCCTGACCTGATTCAATGGGCCCCGGGCTTACCGAAAACTCGATCTGGGAAAATTATGCGACGAATTCTAAGAAAAGTTGCCGCCAATGAACTAGAAAATCTTGGCGATACATCAACACTGGCAGATCCATCAGTGGTTGATCAACTCATTGAGCACCGATTAAATCAGTAGCGGGTAACCGCTACTCGTTTTGAGCGCAGTGTCGCTACTGATACAAACGTTGCCATTAACAATTTATTCATGCGAAAGTCACCGACACAGCGGTTGCTATTTAAGCCACTCTTACAGTGTCTAACTGCCTCTCACGTCACAACTTATTTACCTAACTACTTATCGACGCGGTAAATCTTGCAAAATAAATAGGTCGTTTTTCTGATCTTTCGCGATTTTAATTTCACAGATCTCACCCGAACAATGAAATGCCAGGTCGATAACAGTCTCTCTTATCGCGTCCTAGGAATTCGCTGCGACTCGACAAAAAAAAGACTCCACACCTCAAAATAGAGCTCAAGATTTTGTAGGCATGTCTGACTCGTATCAGTCTGTATTCAACTACTGACAGACTACCCCCTTGTTGGCATAATACGCACGTAAATTGTCGCTTCCGTAAAACCAATGCGCCGCCTGCCAAGGACTCACTATGTTACGACTAAGATCTCAGTTACAGGCCAAAAAACTACCGCCGGACCTGGTTACATTGATCGATACTATTGCCATCGCGGGAAAGGACATCGCTTTCCGCTTGCAGCAAGGCGCCATGTCAGGAGTTTTAGGATCAGCAGAGAAAGAGAATGTTCAAGGAGAAACGCAGAAAAAACTGGACGTTATTTCTAACGACTTACTAAAGACCTATCTTTTGGAATCCAATACCGTCCGTGGCATAGCCTCTGAAGAAGAAGAAAATATTGTCGCTGGCCATGATCACGCTAAATATCTAGTCGCTTTCGACCCGCTGGATGGCTCCTCAAATATCGACATCAACAGCATGATCGGCACCATTTTTTCAATCCTGCATGCACCTACTACAGAGACAGTGTCACAGGCCGATTTTTTACAACCGGGCCGGAATCAATGCGCGGCGGGTTACATACTTTATGGACCGTCGGTAATGTTAGCTCTCACCACCGGAAACGGTGTGCAGATGTATACTCTTGACCAACGTATTGGCGAATTTTTACTCACCACCGACCATGTTGTCATCGGCAAGGATACTCAGGAGTTTGCTATCAACATGTCTAATCAGCGAAGTTGGGCAGTGCCTATGCAAAACTACGTTAATGATTTACTGGCAGGTAGTGAAGGGCCAAGAGGTAAAAATTATAATATGCGCTGGGTCGCGGCAATGGTTGCAGACGTTCATCGTATTCTATGCCGCGGTGGTTTATTTGCTTATCCTTGGGACAATCGAGAGCCGAAAACACCCGGAAAGCTGCGATTAATGTATGAAGCCAATCCAATGGGCATGTTGGTAGAGCAAGCAGGGGGATCTGCTTGGACTGACGTAGGACCTATCCTCGATATTCAACCGGAAACTATTCACCAACGCGTTCCAGTAATTTTAGGTTCAATAAATGAAGTAACAGCCTGCGTCGGCTATCACAAAAATAACTAGATAGTCATTGTCGCCACTTAACCAACAGCGCTCACCAACAAGCCACTGAAAGGTCGTGACCTATCAGTGGCTTCCCTCGCCCACAGGGCAAAGATCAGTCGACACGTGCTTGAGCGTATCCTTTTAGGACTACTGCACCGTCTTGGTTAATCGTTGTCACTTCAAAGTTGGCCAGAGTTTCACCATCAACGTCTTCCATATTTTCAAAGGTCGCAGTCGAGTCTAAATCATCACCAGGCCAAACTTGATTAGTAAAACGAACACCAAACTTGGTTAAGCGACCATCGCCAACATAGTCGGTCAACATCTTGCCGGTCATGCCCATGGTTAACATCCCGTGAGCAAACACACCTGGATATCCGGCTGCCTGAGTTGCAAATAACTCATCGGTGTGGATAGGGTTATAATCACCGGAGGAGCCCGCATATTGAACTATTTGCGTGCGTTTTAAATCCTCGACCAAGCGAGCACTGTGAGTTGTACCTTCTTTTAAATCACTTGCGTTTAACGACATAATAGCGCCCTCCCTTATTGATCAACTGGACGTTCGGTTTTGACACCAACACCCTTCGCGGTGACAACCAGCTCACCATGTTGATCCCGATACTCGATGATAGATTCAGTGAAGACTAATTTTCCGGAACGCTTGCCTTCTTTTTCCCAAGTTTTACCTGCCAGCGATGTCGCCGTCAAAACATCACCAGGTTTAGGGTGCCGGTGATACTCATAATGTTGTTCGGCATGCAGACCGCCACCGCCATCAGATTTCTTTTCCCCATCGCCAGCATCGGCTTTCGGCTTTAAACCACTAGGCTCTTTACCGGACCCAAACCAGTCACTGCCAATTTTTGGTCGCAAAAAATAGTCTGGATCAAACTGCGCACTTGCCTGAACAAAAGTCGGCGGTGCAATGACATGACCGAGCTCTGTATTACCGGCATACGCTTCATCGTAATAAATTTGATTGTCGTCGCCAACTGAACGAGCGAACATCATGATGTGACTTGCCTCAACAGGAAATTTGTCAACGGCCATAAGTCCTCCTTTATTGTTTATTTTCAATCGAAGCGGCAGGCTATCAGAGCTAAGATCGCAGCGCTAGACTTTAATCATTCAAGGTAAAACTTAAGCCAGCATGCTCCTGTAATCTAGCGAGTAAATGATTACCCAGTGCTGAGGCGGGCGTCCAAAAACCGCCGGCAACCTCTACATCATCGCGGGCAAGGCACACGGCACATTCCGCCAGCATTTTTGATGTGGAACCGTAACCAGGATCCATGTCGCCTTTAACAATGGCACGCAAATCTTTACTGCGATCATTCGGATGGCGACCATGCAACCAAATTTCGTAAAATCCATTCTCCCGCTTCGTCTTTGAGGGACCCTCTCCAGGAGCCGGTAAAAGCCCCGCGGCCATTTTACGCAGCGGCGTAATAGCCATTGAGCCCATCACCATATTACCCGCTAAAGCGGCTGCTCGAGCTTTGATTGACGAATCTGACAAGGTCGCTTCGTCATAGCGAAAATCTTCGCCGTAGGCATAATTCATTAGTGCATTGCTGCGGCGCACAACGCGGGTGTTGATGCCAGCCATGGCAAATGGCGATGTCCACGATGTAAAGTCTTCATCATAAATGGCCGTAGTCTGGTCGTTCACATCCTCGCCGCGATGAGAACCGGGGGGATTCAACGCATACGGGTCTGCGAGTGTCGTCACTATTTCCGGGTCACTATCGGCCTCGTCCATCATGTTCATCATGCTGTAAACCGTACCTCCACTAAAACCGCCAGCGAATGCTTTGGTTCTTAGTTTGATCTGTGCGGCCGACACCCCATGTACCTGTTGCATTTGCTGCTGTAAATAATAAACACCCATGTCTGAAGGAATACAATCAAAACCACAGGTGTGGACGATGCGAGCACCGGATAGCTCCGCCTCAGACTGGTACTCACCAATAACGCGCTTCATCCATTGTAATTCGCCCGTAAGGTCACAATAGTCTGTTCCTTTTTCAACACAGGCTGCCACTAAATTAGTGCCGTATAGGGCATAGGGCCCAACCGCCGTACAAATTACTTGGGTCCGTGCTGCCATCGCCTTCATTGCCGCCAAGTCGCCACTGTCCGCTATGACGATCGGTAGAGCGTCTTTTGCTCCCGCTATCTCTTCCACTATTCCTTCAAGCTTACTTTGGTTACGTCCTGCCAGTGCCCACCTCAGCTCATTCCCTTGGCCATAATTAGCGTACAGATAATCGGCTACCAGCCGACCCGTAAAGCCGCTCGCACCCCATAAAATAATTTCAAACTCTCGCTGACTATCTGACATGATTAACCGCTCCCGTGTTTAGACTGAATAGACAACTGTTTTTTTAAATGACGTGCGCCCCAATCATAGACCGAAACCGTTCCACTATGCACTCTCATAATCGCGGTATTGGCCGATTGCCGATAGCAAGACAGTTTCATTCATATTATGATGTTAAAGCCAATAATTAACCGACAACGAAGATAATGCCAAGGATCCTTGATCGATGAAAGCGCTAGTATGCAGTGAACTCTCGGCCGATTTAAACAATCTGCATTTCGAAGATATTGAATTGCCCACTCCAGGACCAGGCATGGTTAAGCTGAGAATGAAGGCTGCCGCTGCGTGTTTTCAAGACTACCTAATGGCACAGGGTTTGTATCAGCTAAAACCAGCACTGCCATTTACCCCCGGAGTAGAAGGGGCAGGCGAAGTCATCGCTGTTGGCGAAGGTGTCGATAACGTTAAAGTCGGCGACGCGGTCGTTGCCGGCCTCGGCTTTGGTGCCTATGCAGAAGAAGCTATTGTAGCGGCTCGAAACGTCAGGATAAAACCTGAATGTCTGAGCTTTAGCGAGGGAGCTGCTTACATGTCGTCTTACTTAACGGCTTATGTTGCGCTCTACCGGCGGGCACAACTGCAGCCCGGAGAAACCTTACTCGTTCATGGAGCAGCCGGAGGTATTGGGTTAGCAGCCTGTGACCTAGGAAAAATGTTTGGCGCAACCGTCATCGCGACCGCGTCCAGCGAGGAGAAACGCAATGTGTTAAGAGCACGCGGCGTCGACTATGTCTTGGATGTAACAAAGGGGTTTCGCGATGAGGTTAAACATATAACAAATGGCCAGGGTGCTGATGTCATCTACGACCCGGTAGGTGGTGATGTATTTAACGAGTCTTGCCGCTGCATAGCCTTCGATGGACGACTTCTGGTCATGGGGTTCACGTCTGGCGAACATGTAAAAATTGGCACTAACTACGCTCTAATTAAGGGCTTTTCAGTCATGGGGGTGCGTGCGGGGGAGTACGGAAGACGCTTCCCTGGGCGCGGTCTTGAAAATAATGCCTGGGTAGATCGCATGGCATCAACAGGAAAAATCAAACCTTATATCGGTGCGACATTCCCTCTAGAAAACGTTCAAGACGCCATCAATATGGTTTACCAACGACAGGCGATTGGCAAAGTGATTGTGACTATTCCCTAGCCTGGCTGCCTGAGATCAATGTTCGGCCATGACCCGTTTAAGCACTTCCGGGTCACGCCATCGCTGACTAAATAGTCGAACAAGATAAACCGCTGCAATCGATAGAATCATCACTGTAAATATCATCCACGAAGCTTTGGGGCCATATTTTAATACTTTGATGACAACATATTGCGCTAATAACATCAGCCAGTGCATGATGACCGAGACAATCATCAGCCAGCGGGTATCTCCAGCACCTCTCAGCACTCCGCCAACCACTAGAATAGTTGCATCAGCCATTACATAGCTCGCCAATCCTAACATCATGAAACTGGCTAATTCGCGGATTTCATCGTATTCAACACCCTCGGCAATAAACAGTTCAACCAGAGGTTGACGAAAGACCACGAAGACAGTGGCCAGCAGCGCCGAGTAGCCAATCGCAAGTAAAAACCCGGAGGCAATAACTTCGTTAGTTTTTTCCATATTGCCCGCGCCAACATAGCGTCCGATCAAACTGACAATCCCGATATTAATACCCATCATTGGAACAAACGACAATATATCCCAGTTGAAAACGATAGCAGCCGAGGCACCCTCCGCGATCCCATAGGATTGAAACATCAGCAGGAACAAGTTAAACGCGGCCACATTGAGAAACATCTCCATACCCGAGGGGAAACCTAAGCGTAAATACCGCTTGATAATACCGCGATCAAAACGAAAGGAGTCTGCCAAATTAAATCGAATTCTCACAGAATGATGACTATAAAATGCAACAAAAATCGCCAGTGAGACGACGTTACTGATAATGGTGCCAATACCGGCACCGACAATCCCCATCTCAGGAAATCCCGCCTTGCCAAAAATCATTACGTAAGACAGCGGGACGTTGAGCGCCACACCAATAATATCTGCGATCATCACTTTTTTCGTTTGACCAATACCTGAAAAAAAACAACCAAGACAAGTCTTTAGCAAAACGAAAAATGATCCCCACATCAGCACATAGTAGTACGTCTTTTCTAGCGCTGCTTGCTCCGGATCATGCCCCATCGCAGTGAACATACCGCCGGTAAGAATTGTTATCACTAGCAGAAGAGGTAGCGACATTAGACTCAAAAGAAGTCCCTGGGTCAGAACCCTTGAACATTTATCCAGCTGATTTCGCCCGTAGTATTGCGCCACTAGTGCGTTGGCATAGGACAACATACCCAAAAATAATGATAAACAAAAATGGAATGCTACGCCCCCGCCAAGAGAAGCAGACATATGCATAGGACTGATCATCGACATAAAAAATCGGTCAGTAAATATCATTACCGCAAATGCGCCTTGAGAAATCACCATAGGCAGTGCTATGGCAATTAAGTCTCTTAAGGTAGTCGTTTTCATTATTAGTTTTCTATCGCTCTATCTATCTATCTTTCGCTGGCTAACAAACATCGCCATCGTCTTTTTATCATGCACCCTAATGATCTTCGGGGCTCTCGCGAGCTTAATACCACAGCAATTTTTATGGGAATAAAAAAACCCGGTAGCCTATTTGCCTTCCGGGTTTTTTTGCGCCGCTGAGTACCGAGAAGGCTAGAAGACATAATGCCTAACGCCGCTATCAGGGATCTTGGTTGTTATTCAAATCGACTTAAACCACACAGCAATAGACCTTATTGCTCGTAAGGTTTTCCGATCCAAACGCTTTCCAAGGCTATACCGATTCGAAAAAAAGTCAATTTTTTTCCCCTTGATCTGTTGTAAATGTCGAGCAGCCTGCCCTCCCAATTCTCTGGCAGACTTATCCCTTAGAACCGATATCGATCCTTGTTACGGGGTGATAATCTGGACACATTTTACCCTTACTATTTTCGTATCTTGCTATGGCAGGGGTATGATAGTATTTCTGCTTCTATTGATTAGGGTTTAACTTTATGACTTCAGCAATTTCTCCTGCAACCTCGCCAGCAGCGAATGACCACTTCGACGTACTTGTAGTGGGCGCTGGCATCTCAGGTATCGGCGCTGGTCGTCACTTAATGGACCAAAGCCCTGATAGAAGCTTCTGTATTGTCGAAGAGCTCGAAAGCTTTGGTGGTACTTGGTTGACGCACAAATATCCTGGCGTTCGATCCGACAGTGATCTCTATACCTTTGGCTATCGCTTTAAACCCTGGACGGGCGCGCCTATAGCTACCGCTGAAGAAATTCTGAATTACATGGGAGAGGTAATCGACGACTCAGAACTGGACCAACACATCCGCTACAATCATCATATCGACACCGCAAATTGGTCTAACGAAGATCAATTGTGGACACTAACAGGTGTCCGCAAAGATACTGGTGAAGCTGTGCGCTTTACTGCTAATTTTCTCTGGATGTGTCAGGGCTACTATGAGCATTCCAAAGGCTATACACCGGAATGGCCAGGCATGGAGCGTTTTAAGGGTGAAATCGTACACCCCCAGACCTGGCCCGAAGATCTAGATTATACCGGCAAAAAAGTTATCGTCATTGGTTCCGGCGCAACGGCAGCAACACTCGCGCCCAATATTGCTGAAGATTGTGAACATGTCACGGTATTGCAACGATCACCTACTTACTTTATTCCCGGCGTCAATGAGAACGAGCTGGCAGATCAGCTGAGGGCGCTGGAAGTTGACGAGTCATGGATTCACGAGATAGCGCGCAAGCAAATCTTGCATGACCAAAAAGAATTTACCAAAATGGCAGTTGAACAACCCGAGCTAGTAACCAAAGAACTGATCGATGGCATAAAGGTATATCTGGGTGACGACTACGATGTCGAAAAACACTTTACCCCTAACTATCGTCCCTGGCGACAGCGTGTCGCCTTCGTTCCAGACGGGGATATTTTCAAGGGTATTGCTTCCGGTAAGACCTCTATGGTCACCGACGAGATTGAAACATTCACCGAACAGGGTATCTTAACTAAGTCTGGCGAGCAGCTAGAGGCTGATATCATTATGACCGCCACCGGTTTCAATCTTAGCGTACTGGGTGGCATCGAATTTTCTATCGATGACAAACCCCTGGATTTTGCCGACACCGTGACTTACCGGGGCATGATGTTTAGTGGAGTGCCGAATATGCTGTGGGTATTTGGTTATTTTCGGGCCAGCTGGACACTCCGGGTTGATATTCTCGGAGACTTCGTTTGCAGAATGCTGAATCATATGCAGGAAAATAACATCAAGTCAGTCACACCAACTGTGCCGGAAGCCGACCAAGATATGCCTCTGATGCCTTGGATTGATCCTGAAAACTTCAATCCTGGTTACTTGACGCGATCTATGCATTTGATGCCAAAACGCGGTGAAAAGCCCGAGTGGCAGCACACTCAAGACTACTGGCTGGAACGGGAAGAACTTCCCAAGGTCCAGCTAGACGATCCTGTATTTATTTATCAACAATAAGCTACAGCCCTAATCGACCTGAGCACTGTTCGGCCATTACTGGTCGGACATCAGTGTCATAGGAAAGGCTTTTCCTGTACTTAGACTGTTTAGCTAGCCAGAGCGTCTATTACTCACCGTGTCGTCGGCCATCTTTAGCCGCCACATCGCACAAGGCCTTTTTTTGGCGCGGTAACTATTTTAGGTTCACTGCTTCACAGGACAGACACATAGCGTTAATCTATACAGAGCGACTTGTTGGCAAATCAACCGTTACTGGCTACACCATCAATCCAGACCCGTATGACATCCCATAAGGATTACCATGATGAAAATTCTACTCATTTGCGTTATAGCTCTCAGCTTTAGCCAAACAACACTAGCGGCTTCCGACGATATCAAAGAAAAAATACAGTCGGCAATGGCCTCAGATTTACGAACCACGAAAGAAACCAATAGAGACCAAAATCGCAAGCCTGTCGAAACCCTGACGTTTTTTGGTCTTCAGGATGATATGACAGTATTGGAGCTATTCCCCGGTGGCGGCTGGTATACCAAAATACTAGCGCCGGTTTTGAATGAAAATGGCAAGCTGTATGAAGCTATGGGGACTAACGGTATAGCCGCGCTTTCCGCCTATGACGATTTTAGTCAGATGGAAATACTCGATGTCAAAGCTAACATGACTAAACCGCCAGGCGAGTTATTCTATAGTCTTAGCGACCAGATTCTTGATCTCGGCGTCAGCGATCTTGATATTATTTTTACCTTTCGCAACTATCACAACTTCTCTAAGGACACTCGAGCGACCATTAATGAGGCCGCATTTAACGCACTGAAGTCCGGTGGTATCTATGCAGTGGTCGATCATACGCGTCGCCATATGCAAGCGACTAGCAATGAAAACAGACGACGTATAGACCCTGTTCTAGCCATCAAAGAAATTCAAGCTGCCGGTTTCATCCTCGAAGACTACGCGACGTTGCACTATCGCCTTGATGATGAACTGAGATACGAAGTCGGCCGAAAAACAGTTGCAGGAAATACCGATCGCTTCACCCTGAAGTTTCGTAAGCCCTAGCGTTCAGCGCCTGACTACAGCCCAGACGGCGTGACTCGTGATGCCGCCGTTTCTAGTCTCAGACGAACCACCTTAACGTCAATTGCTAAACGCTGGCCATCCCGATTTTATCATCGGTATCGTAGAATTCACCTTCATTCATTGCTCTTGCATCCGCAACCGCCGTACCGCTTTGGCCAGACAGCATCCATCTGGATGGATCCATATTCCACTGAAACCGCACGCTTTGCTCAAAACCCCCTAGCCTATGGGTCTCGAACAGAATCCCGAACGGTAATACTAAATTAAGCATACACCCGCCATGAGACAAGAAATTCCGCACAATGGCGATCAAGCCATTTACTCTGATCAACATTAGAAAAGCCGCTACGTGTTTTCGTCTGCTTATATAGAATCAATCGCAAGGTGGGATTCCCTGCAGTTTCCATTTCAAAGAATCCTTAAAAGAAGTACTCTTAGCAGCAGCACCGAGCGTTCATGCCTGCTTACCATGAGTTTTCGAACAACATCCAACACATAACCAGCCGAGAGTAATCAGTTTGTCAAAACAGTTTTTCAAAGAACCCCTAGTACATTTTTTATTAGTGGGCTTTGGCCTATTCGTTATTTTCAATTGGGTATCACCCACCGGTAACGAAGATAATGACAAACGAATTGTCGTCAACCGTGATAACTTGATCACATACATGCAACATAAAACCAAGGTTTACGAGTCCGCCAAGGCCGTTGATATTTTTAATGACTTAACGGTAAGCAAACGAAATCAGTTAATAGATCAGTATGTCCGAGAAGAAGCACTCTATCGCGAAGCAAAATCATTGAAATTGGACAGGAGTGATTACACGATAAGGCAGCGTTTAATACGGCAACTAGAATTTATTAATGAGGGATTTATTGCCACAAATATAGACATAACCGACGATGATCTGCTCCGTTATTTGACAGAAAATAAACAGCGCTATCTGGTCGACCAAAAAATCACTTTTACCCACATTTTCTTCAGCGCTGATAAACATCAGGGGAAAGAGTTAAACTCAGCACACCTCAAACTCAATGAATTGAACCGCAGCAAAGTATCATTCCATCAAGCCCTGCCCCATGGCGATCGCTTTTTATACAACCGCAACTATGTCGAAAAAAATGCCGCAACTATTGCCAGTCATTTTGGCGACGATTTTCAGCAGCAAGTTTTTTCTACCGGCGCAAATGATATGCAATGGCAAGGACCCTTTTCATCGCCTTTCGGATCACATTTGGTACTAGTGATTAAGCTAACAGATAGCTTTTTGCCATCACTCGATGATATACGAACGCAAGTGGAGCGTGATGCCATTCAGGATGAAATACGATTAGAACTTGAGAAAATAAATCGCGCGATCATTGATACCTACAACATCGATATTACCGATTTTAGTTAAGACAGGACCATCTCACCGACGAAAACTGGATAGATAAATTATCATGAAGAATTTAACTACCAACTATATTTTCGCTATTCTAGTGTTATTTTCCACGCTTTTTTCTACCATAACCGCTGCTGATAGAGAGGACAACGCGATGACAGCCGATAACAATGAAAAAATAATCAGGGCGTTTGTCAGCAGCTGGTCCGAACTTGATGTCGACAAACTGGTCAGCTACTTCAGCGAAGATGGCACCTATTACAACATGCCAACACAACCCATTAAGGGACATGAAAATCTGAAAAATTTTATCGCAGGTTTTATACGCAATTGGTCTAGCACCAACTGGGAAATTATTAATCTAATCGCCAAAGACGATGTCGTTATGGTGGAGCGCATTGACATAACTATCGTTAACGGCAAGGAAATCACTCTACCTTGCTTAGGGGTTTTTGAAATGCAGGATGGGAAAATTATCGAATGGCGCGATTACTTTGATCTGGCTACGTACACTAACGCATTGAAAAAATAGATTCTTGGAGCGCTGTTAGTCTGAAATTTGCAGACTAACAGCGCTCTGACATTTTAAAGACCTAATTGCTCAATTGTAACTTCTCTGATGCCTCGTTTGAAAATCTTATCCGTTGCACCACGCTGTAATTGTGTGGCCTGAATAATCACATAAGCTGGTATTTTAAAAACGGCTAAATGCTCCCGCACCTGAGTTTTGACATCTTCTTCTGTCAAAGTGGTTCCGGGAACGATCATAATACTAGCGGCCAACGCCTCACCCAATCGCGCATCGGGGACGCCGTAACACGCTACTTCCATAACACTCGGATGCTGATGGATTATTTGCTCGACCTCAGTCACCGAGATATTTTCACCACCACGAATAACGATTTCTTTTAGCCTGTCGACTACCCATAAAAAACCGTCTTCATCCATTAGGCCAATATCACCGGTATGAAACCAACCATTGACAAAATCTTCGGCCGTTTTTTCGGGCTTATTCCAGTAGCCCCGAATATTGGTAGCACTTTTAATCAATATTTCTCCGCGCTCTCCCTGAGGTACTTCGCTACCTGCCTCGTCAACAATTTTTATTGAAACAACCGGCGCAGTTGGACGACCAGTACTGCCCGGCTTAGCTAGATAATTCGACCCACTGTTAATAGCCCCCATCGCGTTAGTTTCAGTCAATCCATAGCCACTACTTGGCGGCGCGTCGGGGAATTTTTCGGCCATTTGCCGCACCTGCTCCGGAGGCCTTGCAGCACCACCCGAACCCAAACCGGTCAACGTTGATAAATCATACTTTTCGACATCGGGATGAGTGACCATTTCCCAAGACATTGTCGGCACACCAGTAAAACTCGTAATTTTCTCTTCCTGAACAAACTCCAGAGCACGGGTCGCATCCCATTTATGCATCAATACCAGCTTGCGACCTACAACAATCGATATTAAAAAGACCGCATTACAGCCCGTCACATGAAATAGGGGTACTGCTACAAGTGCCGATGGCTGTGGCGCATTGGGATTAGGGGCCTTTCCTTCCGCGGCATCTTTTTGCATTTGCGCCGTTACGGTTGCTATGGTGAGCACAGTCCACGCCTGAACAACAGTAGCGACGGCCAAATGAGTCGACACCGCACCCTTCGGATGCCCTGTGGTGCCCGATGTATATAAGATCATTGCGTCATCAAGCTCATCGATATCGACATCTGGCATAGGCTTATCGACCGCATCATTCATCACGTCGGCATAGTGTTGTATGCCTCTAGGCTGCTCTCCAGTGCATCTCACTGCAATGATTTCAAAACCAACGTCGTCAATTAGCGGTTTTAAGCGTTCAACTCTCTCTTTATCTGCAATGACGACTGTGGCATCACAATCTCTCAATGCATAATCTAGCTCCTCGGTTGTCCACCATCCGTTCATTGGGACAATGACAGCACCCATCGATGTTGCTGCTATATAACTCATACACCACTCGGGGTAGTTACGCATCACTAGCGCAACCCTGTCGCCTTTTTTAACACCAAACTTATCGGCCAGAACGCTGGCAAAATTCCACGCCTCTTGCATACCCTCGGCAAAGCTCCATCGCTCTTTTTCATACACTAAAAAATCAGCATCACCATGCATCTCTCCGATAGCGAATGCTCCTCTTAGGTTCGGCTGGCGATTTTCAAACACCTGGTAACTAACACCGTCAATTTCTTTTGGTGTCATTGCATAATCGGCACCGGGAGCACTCATTGCGGCAATTAGATCATCAACAGAATTGTCTATTCGATGGTTTTCTTGATCAAGGCTTGGCATATAAAATTTATCCATAAATACAGTCAATTGGCAAGGGTGCTAGGTCCGCCTGGTGAGTTACCACAAGAAGATATAGAGACCTGAAACACGCAATATAAGACGCTAACAGTCGAAATGAGACTTCAATTGGCAACGGTCTTATTATTTTTTCGAACGTCGGCGTCAAGGCTTTCGCTGCGGGAAGGTAACATAAACCTGATCGCCGTTTCAGTCAATATTACTCAAGCTCATTAATCAACTTATCAGCCAGCTGAGGTAACCAGTAATTCTTTGACATAGACGCCCTGAAAACGGTACAAAAGAAGCTATTATATTCGGCAATAACTTATCCAAAGGCTGCGCTCCATGTTAGGTCAAACCACATTAGTTGCTCTATTGGTCGTGCTGACAAATTGTTGCATGGTCTTAATTGTTCAGGCTGACAATCAATTCTCGAAAAAGCAAACTGTTGCTGTCGAAAACGCCCCCATCGATGATGTCACTTTTCGATATATTAAAACCAACGGTATAACGATGCGTATTGCTGAAATGGGTGACACCGGACCATTGATTCTGATGGCTCATGGCTGGCCGGAATCTTGGTATTCATGGCGCCATCAAATACGTTTTCTTGCGGCGGCAGGCTATCGAGTTGTAGCTCCCGACATGCGTGGCTACGGAAAAACAGATGCCCCTTTAGACGTCAACAGCTACGACATCACTACCCTTGCGGGAGATATGATTGGCGTGCTGGACGCTTTGGGGGAAGAACAAGCAACAATGGTTGGCCACGATTGGGGGGCGATAGTAGCGGCATACAGTACTTTGTTATATCCCGAGCGGTTTTCCAGCCTCATAATAATGAGCGTACCGCACCAAGGTAGAGGCGCATCGCCCCCAATACCAGCATTGAAAGCTCGATTTAGAAACGACTTTTTCTATATGCTCTACCACAATGAAGCCGGCGGTATTGCCGAAGCGGAGTATGACCGCGACCCCCGTGCTCTTTTGAGTCGCCTTTACTTATCACCTGATTCACTCCGACAAGAGCCTACAGTGACAAATCCCCTGCGATCAGCGGGCGGCTGGATTCCTAGGCTGGGTGCAGCTGTAAATTTGCCCGATTGGTTACAGCAGCGAGATCTCGATTATCTGGTTGCGCAGTACCAGGCGTCGGGCTTTCGGGGCGGCCTTAACTACTACCGCAACCTTGACCGCAACTGGGAAATCACCGCGACATTAGTCGACGCGAAAATTGAGGTCCCTACGTTGTTTATAGCCGGTGAGAAGGATGGTGTTATCGCCGGGGCCACCAAAGACATGCTGAGAGCGTCGATGAAAACAGCGATCCCTAACCTGCACGATATTATTCTGGTACCAGGCGTCGGTCACTGGATACAGCAAGAGGCACCAGACGAAACCAACCAAGCAATGATTAAATTTCTCGAAGCCCTTTGATAACCTCCGCAATAACGAGCGCTAGCCGATGCGTGACCGGCAAACTATCGCTGTAATCTACCGAATAGGTGGATTATCCCTGCTGGTCTGCTAATCGCGAGACAATGCCTTCGCTCTGAGACCAATCATAAAATCGCTCAATCCAATGATCCGATGCCAGTCCTTTTTTCCGCATGCCAAATCCGTGGCCACCTTTCGAATACATATGCATACCCACTGATTTGCCCGCATCTAACCACTTCTGATAAAGACTGATACTCTCACTCGCGAGCTTCAGTGGATCATCAGATGCGCATATAACCAACATAGGCGGTGCATCGGAAGGCACCTGATAGTCTCCTAAGACCGTCATCCAAGGATAAACCGGAACAATAAAATCAGGCCGATTTTCGACCCGATAATTCAGAGTCACCCCCATTGCCACAGCACCTCCCGCCGAGAAACCCATGAAACCAATCTTATTCTTATCAACCCCCAGCGCCTCAGAATGCGATCGAACGTAGTCAACAGCGGCGAGTCCATCCGCAATCGACAAGGGCAACACTGGAGCTACATTTTCAATAACTTTTTTACCGACTTGCCCAAGCTCTTTTACCCCATCTTCGCCGGTTGGTACCAATCGATAGCGAAGAACAAATGCTGTAATTCCTTTCTCACTAAGCCAGCGGGCAACATCATCGCCTTCGCTCTTTATACTTAGCCCATACAGCCCTCCACCGGGCGCAATAATGACAGCCGTACCATTGGCCGTGCCTTTTTTCGCTCTGAATAGAGTCATTGTAGGAACCGAAACATTAGTAACAACTTCAGTTTGCCATATTGACGAGAAATAGGCTTTTTCGTCACCGACCCAACTGATTTGATCTGTTTTATCATAAGGTAGCGGAATCAATTCCTGAGAAAAAACCCCTGCAGAAAAAGACAGCGTGATAGATAAAAAAACAAAAAATCGTATTGTCATAGAGACACGCCTACGGGAAATGAAGTGGCTTAATAAACACATCGACGGCTCGAAGATTTTTACCGATTTGGCAATGAGCCTGTAAGCTAGGGTCTGATTTGAGATAAAACACATTGGAACAAGTCAGATAAACAACGGTGAAACTTAGAAATGATAACGACGCCCCTCAGCATGATGTTCGGGGCGCAGCTGATATAACTCTACCTTAGCCTTGAAACTCAGGTAAATTGACCACCAAACCGTTCAGCTCATCGCTTGTATCTATCTGACAGGAGAGTCGTGAATTTTCTTCACGCATGGTATTCAATCCTAACATCGATTCTTCCATCGCGTCCGGTGGGCTCAATTTATCAAGCCAGGCGCTGTCAACATAAACATGGCAGGTGGCACAAGAACAACCGCCGCCACAATCCGCATCAATACCGGGCACATCATTATTCATCGCTACTTCCATTAGCGATGATCCTGTTTCAGTTTCGATTTCGTGGACATCACCACTGTGTTCAATAAATGTAACTTTGATCATCAAAAAAATTCCTAGTTATATAATGCACAAATTAGTTGGGTTAATCGTATTTACCCATAGGTATTACCAAGCTTCAAGTCTAACAGGTAGCTCACTATAACCTTTGACAAAAGCAGAGCGAATACGAACTGGCTCGCCAACTACTTCGATATTCTTAAAACGCTTCATGATTTCTTCCCATGCAATGTTGATCTGCATTTCGGCCAGTTTATTACCCATACAACGATGAATCCCAAAACCGAAACTCAAATGATTGCGCGCTTTCGCACGATCAATAATAAATTTCTCAGCATCAGCGATCACTGATTCATCGCGATTGCCTGACACGTACCACATAACAACTTTGTCGCCTTTTTTTATGTGTTTTCCGTTGAGAATTGTATCCTCAAGAGCGATGCGACGCATATGAGCCAATGGCGTTTGCCAGCGAATAATTTCTGACACCATGTTCGGTATCACAGAGGTGTCTGCTCGTAATTTATCGTACTCAGCTGGATTTTCATTAAGTGCCAAAACCCCGCCAGTCAATGAATTTCGCGTAGTGTCATTACCGCCAACAATCAACAAAACAAGATTACCCAAATATTCCATGGGATCCATATTTTTTGTCGCTTTACCATGGCATAACATTGAAATAAGGTCGCCACGAGGCGGTTCATTAACTCGCTGATTCCATAACTCAGTAAAATACGTTAAGCACTCTATTAGCTCAGCCTGACGCTCCTCTTCGGTATCAATAATTCCTGTTCCCAATGCAGCTGTTGCCACATCTGACCAGCGAGTCAGTTTCGCCCGATCTTCGAAGGGAAAGTCAAAGAGTGTCGCCAACATCTGGGTCGTCAACTCGATCGATACTTTATCAACCCAGTTGAATGTTTCACCAACCGGCAGGGAATCAAGAATGGTCTGGACGCGGGTTCTGATGATCGGCTCCATTTCCTTCAGATTCATCGGCCCGACAACCGGATTGGCAACGCGGCGCTGCTCATCATGTTTTGGCTGATCCATGGCAATGAACATCGGCAGTTCAAAGTCTGCCTGTCCCTCAGCTATCGTGATACCGCCCTCTGAAGAGAAAATACCATGACTGGTGTCAACCTTCATAATGTCTTCAAATCGGGTTACTGACCAGTAGGGCCCATTTTCACTCTCTGCACAGTAGTGAACAGGATCTTCTTTGCGTAAACGTTCAAAAAAACCCTCAAAGGTATTCTTCTCAAAACGCTCATCGAGACTGACGTCAATTTCGTCCAACTCATAAGCATATGGATCATGGATATCTCGTTCGCCACTGCTGGTATTATCTACTGCTGTACTCATTTCTCTCTCCTACACCTGCTTACCGAATCTAATTATTACTATTATTTTATTCCAACCCCCATTTTTACGTCAATCCAGCTCAAATGTCCACTCACTCCTCATTACTACCTATACAGACAATCACCAAAACCAATTCACAGATAGTACCCCTAAAAATAACAAAAGAGCTTCAACTACCTTCAACCAACTTGATCTGAGACAAACTAATCCTCCACCACGCTAATGATAAACAACAAATCACCCTTAGATACCTGCTGACCATTGCTATTGTTAACTCGCTCAATACGGTACAACTTGTCCGTCGGATAGAGAATTTTATCGCCGCTGTTAAAGCTGCTCAGACTTAATTGGGCAAACATTTTCATCGCCTCCATAAGTGCCAAAACCTGATCTGCCTTGACAATATCGCCCGGCTGCACAAAGTCGGGGTCAGAAGGGGCCGCAGCTGTGTAAAATACGCCGCTGCTGGCAGCATATACTTTCAATTCATTACTGCCTGCTACTTTGATCGACTCACTATCAAACTCAACCGCCGCACCACTACTGGCAGCCGCACTGGTTTCATCAATCAATTCCTGAGCGTCAAGCGATGCCATGAAGCCTGGCAAATAGTTAGTATCATAATTACCGCCATTGAAGGTTTCATCTTTGAGAATACGCTTTAACAGAGAGATATTGGTCGCAATACCTTCAATAATTACGCTATCAAGATATTGATGAAGCTTCTTAATGACGTCATCACGGTCCTTACCCCGCATAATAATCTGCGCGATCAAGCTATCGTAGAATGGGGAAATTTCAATATCGGTATCGGCAATTGAGATAATTTCAACATCATCCCGCTCGGGTATTACGCAATGGGTAATAACACCAGGATTTGGCACTAACTGCATAATACCGTCGCTATCTAGAGCCACTTTTTCTGCCGTCACCCGCACTTCAATGGCATAACCATTATCCTGCCGCTCAATTGCCTCAATACTCCCACCGCCAGCGATCTCAAACTGCATTTTAACGATATCAATGCCAGATGTTGCTTCAGTAACCGGATGTTCGACCTGCAGACGGGTATTCATCTCCATAAAATACACCTCATTGGCATCAAGGTTATAGATAAATTCAACGGTTCCCGCTCCGGTGTAATCAACGGCCCCGGCAATCGATAACGTATAGTCAAAGACTTTTTGCTTCAGCTCTTCCGGCAACATGGTTGAACCGGATTCCTCCACAACTTTCTGGTTATTGCGCTGTACAGAGCAATCGCGCATACCCAGCACACGACTATTACCGTGACTATCACGCAGTAGCTGTACTTCGATATGCCGCATTGACGTTACAAACTTTTCAAGATACAAGTCGCCGTTACCAAAGGCGGCCCTAGCTTCAGAACTGATCATGCCATAGTACTTCAGCATTTCATCTTGGCTGCGAACAACTTGGATACCTTTGCCGCCGCCACCATGCACGGCTTTAAGTAATACCGGATAGCCTATGTCGTTAGCGATATTAATCGCCTGCTCACAGCTCGCCAAAATTCCATGGCTACCCGGAACTACCGGTACATTGTTAGCCTGCACCGTTTGAATAGCATTCGATTTGTTACCCATCGTCATCATACTGTCGGCGCTGGGACCAATAAAGTTGATACCATTATTAACGCACAAACTCGCGAAGTTGGGATTCTCTGATAAAAAACCGATACCGGGATGCAGCGCTGGAACCTGTTCATGCTCGGCAACTTTTAATACCGACTGTGCATTCAGGTAACTTTCATCTGACGTATTGCCACCAAGGCACACTAATTTGTCCTGCTGTCTGAGCATTTTTGCAGGTACCGACGTCATATCTGGATCAGACGCCACTAAAACGACCGACAGATCACTTTCTTGAGCCTTGCGAATCAACTTGACCGCCGTACATCCCCGGGCGTGAACCAAAACCTGCGTCAACGGCTTCATCAATGAGCGCGGGTCTACTTCTTCTACAGATTCCGCTTCCGATGCCAGCACCGGCATCACGCTGGAAAGCGCGCTATTGATCACTTCTTCAACCGTCACTACAGGTAATGGAATAGCGCTATCAATTTCTTTCAGCTTGTCGTCAAGCTCTGCAGAAAAAGGATGTTTAACTAATTCAACCATTGCGCCGTCAATACTGGACAGATAATTAGACAAGGTTGATGTTGATGGCAAGTAGGAAGGTACAACCATCTGACCGGCAAAGGGCATATTAGTCCCCGAGAAATAGTAGGTTTGTACAAGAGGATGGGTAACAAAACTGGCTTGAGCACCGCCGGTACAATCCCCATAACCAAACATAACAACCGGTAACTCATTATCGCGAATAAACCGAGTGATGCGGTCATTAACTACCGCCATTGAAAACAGAGCGCTGGCGCCCTCCTTCGTTTGCATACCACCGGAACTGACAAAACAAACAACCGGCAAATTTTTACGGGCGCACTCCACCAATAAATGGCAGAATTTTTCGCCACTGGCCATATCAAAAGCACCCGCCTGAAACAACATATTCGATGCAGCCACACCCACGCGACGCTCGTCGCCATTGGCTGTTTTTAGTGTTGCCAACCCTGTCACTAAACCACAGGCGCGAATATTATTCTCGAGCGCCTGCTCTATGGACTGACGAAATCCGGGAAAGTTGACGGGGTTGGGACTGGTTTTATCCGCATCCAATTCTTCGAAGTCCGAGAAAAAATGACCAATAACATCGTCGGGGCTACGCTTATTAACTGGCTTTTCACTTTTTAACAGCTTTCGAATCAATAGATCCTGATACCCCATTGTAAGCCGATGCCAAAAATCTTTGCGTCGACCTATCCTGAAAGGATTAATAGTGCCTTTGAAGTTGGAATCATTAGCACTGTTGTAATAGGCAGGCAGTAGCTTCTCGAAGTAGTAGGTTAGAATAACAAACAAACTGTCATTCATTTCCGGGTTACCGATACTTTTCCACTGCTCGATCTTCTGCAACAAATCACCGAGACGGCCCTGCCCCAGGAAAAACTTCAACCAGCGCTCAAACTTCGCTTCTTTTTGGACGTCACGGTTGCTGCCTAATACGCGACTGAGGGAGTCCTGCAACAATGCCTGCACCGACGAGCGACTGAGGCTTTGGGTATCCATTGCCTCTTTGGCAATAGACGCAAGATTTTCTACAACATTGTCATAGAGCGCATCAAATATAAGAATATCATTGCATTGCTGAACAAAGGCCGACCGTAGTTCTTCGTGGCCAATGACATCCATAACTGTGAGACGATTCAATTCTGGCCAACCTGCCGACATTGGGTAGGCATCGTAATCGCTCAATAGCCCAGTTAACGAGCGGAAATTGTGACCCGCACTATTTTTCCATCGGTTGTACAATGAAAAGGCAATTTCAAACGTTAGTGCTTGTACAGCTATCTCATACTTTTCTTTCGGCTCACCCAACAGCAAACGAGTCACCGCATTGCGCTCACTGTTTAAGTCTTCCCGCTTACTATTAAAATTTTTCCAAACTTTAATTAGGTCGTCATCATAAATAACTTTGTCAGGATCATTCAGCCAATTTTTAAAAGCGGTGTCTTTCTCGAGACTTAAACGTGTCGTGAGATCACCCTCCGGCAACGTCATTTTCGATAAACGGCCATATTCGCTATTGGAGATAGAGTGGACCCGACCCCGAACACTGAGGTAACGCATATAACGATAACACAGGCCAAAAATATTCGATTGGGTCGTTGGCGTACGGCCTAGACCCAAATCCAAGTCGTATCCCAGTTCTGACGTTGACACTAGGAACTGCTCGTGGGCACCGGGAGACAAACGACGTCCCAAATGTCGATCATAATGTTCCCTCAGATTTGCTGAATTACGCACGAATTCCACTGATGCATTTTCGACCGCTTCAATTGCAGAGAAAATCGCCAGTTGCAGATTATGTTGGCGCTCGTCAGTATCAACCGGAGAATAATCGATGATGCCATCAAGGCAGCCTAAGTTGTACAGTTCTTCAGGTGAAACACCGACAGCTTTGGCACACTCCTGCCAGGACAAATTGAACTTTCGTGCAATACTCTGCAAGCCCTGGGGCTGGATCGTGTTAAAGATTCCATCGCGAACCGACAGCAGAACATTGGCTGCCGCTAAAGGTATTGCTCCGCCAGAGTAGGCGACACCGATAATAATACCCACGGTCGGCACATCAACATTGGTACTCTCAGTAACAAGCCGAGAGATGCTGTGTGCCTGATTATGGGTATTAGCCTGCTCGCCTGCATCCGCTCCCGGCGTATCAATCAAATAGACGATGGGTCGTGACATATCCGAATACTGACGAATTGCCTGACGCGCCAATTCGTGATGTTCTGGCATCCAGCTGCCATTGGCACTGGTGCGTTCCTGACAGATAAAACAGATCCGACGGTTGCCCCGAGGGTGAACTAGATCGACTTCAGCACTGTAAAACGGTCCCTGTTCTTTACTGTTAATAATAATGCCATTTAATCCGGCGACGATGCTTTTAGCACTGGGACGCTTGTTGTGTTGCGCCGGCAGAACCGTCTGCTCAATATACTCATCCACCGATAATTTTTGGATCGCTTTTAGTCGACTCTGTACTCGACGCTCATCTACTAGACCCTGCAAGTGCTCTGACAATGGCACTGGATCTTGGTCGGGAAACAGCGAAAAACCGGTCGAGGTTTGCTCCGCCTCAATAAAAAGAGGATCTGCTTTAGAGGCTGCTGGCGTAGAGCTCGGTTCAGAGACGAAAGCCATAGGATTGTCCTTTTTTGTTTTTTAAAAGCAATAAGTTATAGAATTTCTGCCATTGCCATTATCCAGAATATGAGTCCAGTTAATAGCATAGTTCACTGAACACATTGTTCCATATATGGGACGGTATAAGTTTATGGTATGGTTCACTACTATTCATACTAAAATGAGTCCATTACATGTTGGATATCAACGCAATGTTGCTTTTTGCCCGTGTTGTAGCCGCTCAGAGCTACACACAGGCGTCAAAGGACACTGGCATACCCAAATCCACACTCAGCCGGAAAATCGCCCAGCTGGAAGAACACTTAGACGTGCGGCTTTTACAACGAAATTCCCGCTCATTGAGTCTTACTGACGAAGGAAGGCTGGTCTACGAAAAGGCACTTAATATCCTCAGCGAGGTCGAAGCGGTAGAATTATCCGTCGAAAGTGCTCGCCAAGACGTCGCCGGCACTCTAAAAGTACTTTTCCCTGTTTCTTTTGACCAAAGTATTGCCACCAGCTTATGCACAGGCTTTCTAAAAAAATACCCAAAAATCGAGACCATTTTCCAATTTTCCGACAGTGACATCGATTTGATCTCTCAAAACTTTGATATTGCCGTTGCGTTTGGCCCACTGAGCAGCTCTAACTTAATTGCTAAGCCCCTATTCCAGCGAGATATGGTGTTAGTCGCCAGCCCGGCCTATCTTGAAAAGCAAGGCACACCAACTAGCATAGCCGCGCTGGCCGACCACCAGGGTATTTTGCTAGGAAACAGCAGCTCAATGCCTATTTGGCCATTAGGAACCGGAACGCAAAAATCGCTGGTTACCTTTCAACCGAAAGCCTGTGTTAATAGTGCTGCAGCCGTCAAACAACTCGTTATGGCAGGCCTTGGTATCGCTATGCTATCAGCATCTCAATGCAAACTTGGGCTACAGCAGGGTACCTTGGTACAAATTTTGAAAGAGTTTCCGTTAGAGCCGCTGAAAGCCTATGGACTTTATTCGAGTCGTCATCAACTATCTCCACGTATTTCCTGCTTTCTGGATTACGTTAGCCAAAGCTTTAGTCAGGCAGAGTCGCAACAACAACTTCGACTGACGTCAGTCAGAGGTCTTTCATAAACATTTGCAACAGCAAAAAAAGCCTGTCCATATCTGACAACTGCATTCAGACCAGCGGCATGCAACCGCGTTGTGATATTGGCTTATCCCTATAGACTTACTATAGCCGCGCCCCTGCGCACTCGCCAACTATTCGCTTGTCAAAGATAATCTTGCATGCTGACCTTACAACCCACTCCTTGACTCATGCTAGACTAACGCCATTAATAATTACTCTTTAATAATCAACTCATAAGGAAATCCCATGCAAGTCAAAGACCGAATTATCGTTGTTACCGGTGCGGCAAGCGGCATTGGTAAAGCCATGGCTCAGCGCTTTCATAAAGAAGGCGCAAAATTAGTCGTCTGTGCTGACTACAATGGCGACGGCGTCAGAGCGGTAGCAGAAGACGTTGACGGCATCAGTTTTGAAGTCAACGTTGCGGTTGAAGCAGACATTCAGACGCTGATCGAAACTGTAGAGAGTGAACACGGCCCCATCGATCTGTTCTGCTCCAATGCAGGAATATCAGTAGCCGGCGGCGTAGAAGTCGATAATGACGACTGGCAGCGTATCTGGGATATTAATTTGATGGCTCACGTCTGGGCTGCTCGACACCTAGTCCCTAAAATGCTCGCAAGAGGTGGCGGTTATCTACTGAACACGGCATCAGCCGCCGGCCTGCTGTCCCAAATTGGCTCAGCGCCCTATGCTGTCACCAAGCATGCAGCAGTGTCGTTAGCTGAATGGTTATCAATCACTTATGGCGATCAGGGCCTGAAAGTATCCGTGTTATGTCCGCAGGCGGTGCGCACGGCAATGACTGCCGGCCATGAAGACGCTGTTGCTTCTGTCGACGGTATGATGGACCCCGACGACGTCGCCGAAGCTTGTATGCAAACGATCGAAGCAGAGAAGTTTCTGGTTTTACCGCATCCTGAAGTAATGGAATACATGCGACGTAAAACCAGTGACTACGATCGCTGGCTGGGTGGGATGCAAAGACTGAATGCGTTGTATACCAAAGAATAATCATCTGCTGACGAAAACAGTCAACCACAGATACTAACAAGGGGGATAACATGTCCACCAAAGAGCAGCATAAGCCAGGCTATATTACAGCGGCCGAAATGCGATCGAAAGGGCGCGCAGTAAAGCCCAAAGATGCAGCAACGCTTATTATTGTTCGGCGCGACAGCAAGAAACCCCAAATCCTAATGGGTAAACGCGCCGCCGGTCACAAGTTTATGCCCAATAAATTTGTTTTTCCCGGTGGCAAAGTTGATCCGGGGGATAGTCGTATCCGACCACCTCATGACCTTCACCCAGCGGTATTGAGCCGGTTAATGAAGGGATGTTCCGAGCCCCGAGCCAGAGCGCTGGCGCTAGCTGCAATTCGTGAAACCTTCGAAGAAACCGGGCTAGTTCTTGGAGAACCCGTCACTCCCACCATAAAAACTCGCTCGCCTCACTGGGGCGCCTTTTTACAACACGGTATTAATCCTCGCCTAGATACTCTGCAACTTATCGCTCGGGCGATTACGCCGCCCTATCGAAACCGTCGCTTCGATGCGCGCTTTTTTATGGGCGAAGCTGATCTTATTCAGGGTGATGTGCACGCTTTGCCAGAGGGATCCGGTGAATTATTGGAGCTGCACTGGGTCTCTCTCATGGATGCCCACAAACTAGAGCTGCCAAACATCACCCGCATGGTACTCGGGGAAGTTGAGCGTCGCTTAATGGAGCTGCATTCGCCAGATGATCAAGGACCTTTTGTTCACTTCCGCAACGGTAAATCTATCATTGATAAAATATAGGCCAGGGCAACCAAAGAACCACAAGGACACGCCGTGAAAACGTTTATTGCTGGATTAATATTATATATCTCACTATCTGGCTGCGGTTATAACGCAATTTCAACCGTCGAGATTGCAGCGCTCACTGAAGGTGTCACCCCTCAGTCGGCAATGATTAGCGAAACGGAGCGACTCAATCAATGGTTTGCTCAGCGCTTTGAGCAGCAACTTCAGCAATCGCCGATGACAATGACCCAGTTGGGTCGCAGGGATAAATACGACGAAATTGATGATCTAAGCGAAGCTGCCGAAATTGCGCGATTACAATGGCAAGCAGCAACCGTCACCGATTTAAAAAAATCGTTCAACTATGGAGCCTTGTCACGAGATGCAAAAACATCTTATGACATCTGGATCTATCAATACGAAAGCGCCAAAGCCATGGCTACTTATCGTCGCCATGAATATGTTTTTACTCAGATGCACGGGGCTCATACTCGGCTACCAAATTTTATGATTAATTTTCATAACGTAGTTGATGAAGCGGATATGATAGCTTATACGCAACGCATAGCTGGTGTATCGAGGGCGATCGAACAGCTATTAATTCGCGCCAAGCTCAGTGCCCATGAAGGCATTCGACCACCAGACTTTGCCTATAAAGGCGTCATCAAACAGTCCAAAAAGCTGCTGTTCGGGCAACCATTTTCCGATAATAGCGCCGTCGACTCGCCTTTGTGGGCAGACGTAACCAAGAAAATAAGCGCTCTACTGGCCGCCGGGAAAATTGACTCGATGGAAGCGAAGAGTTTGAAATCTGCGGCCAAAAAATCATTAATAGACAATTTCCAACCGGCCTATTCAGATCTAATTGCATGGATGGAAAGTGACATCGCCAACGCCAGTGATGGCGCTAATGGCGCCAGCGCGCTACCTAGCGGCGATGCCTATTACAACGCTAGCTTACTGCACAAAACGACGCTGCCAATTAGCGCCAACGCCATCCATCAACTTGGCCTAAAAGAAGTCGCCCGGCTGCGACAGGAAATGAATCGAACCAAATCGACCGTTGCATTCGATGGAGATTTGCAGTCGTTTTTTCATTTTATAAAAAGTGATCCTGAATTTTTTTACGCCAATACCGATAAAGGCCGCGAAAGCTATCTCCGAGACTCCAGAGGGTATCTCAACGCGATCAACAATAAATTACCTGAATTCTTCGGTTTACTACCCGAAGCCGACTTAGTGGTTAAACGTGTTGAAGCCTTTAGGGAGCAGGATGGGGCTGCCCAACACTATTTTCCCGGAACACCGGACGGATCGCGCCCCGGCGTCTACTACGTTCATCTATCCGACATGATGTCGATGCCCAAAAACGAAATGGAGTCAGTCGCGTATCATGAAGGAAACCCCGGCCATCATATGCAAATATCGATCGCTCAGGAATTGGACAATGTACCGGAGTTTAGGACTCAGGTTTTTTTTACCAGCTACGTTGAAGGGTGGGCACTATATGCCGAATTATTAGCGAAGGAAATGGGCGCTTACCAGAACCCGTACACTGACTTCGGACGGCTGGTAGCGGAGATGTGGCGTGCGATTCGACTGGTGGTTGATACGGGAATTCATTCTCGGGGCTGGACAGAAGAGCGAGCCATCCGTTATTTCCAGAATAATTCACCGATTGCTGATGGACAGATAAAATCCGAGGTTCGGCGCTACTTTGTATGGCCCGGCCAAGCCACTGCTTACAAAATTGGTATGCTAAAAATACTGGAACTGCGAAAAAAAGCACAAACTGAACTCGGTGAAGACTTTGATATTCGCCGGTTTCACGACGTCGTGCTCGGTGGCGGTTCATTACCCCTGCCGGTACTCGAAAAGGCCGTCATAAATTGGCTCGACGATATCAAGCACAGCTCAACACCGACTTTGTAAGAAACACCTTTTGTTCAATAAGGCAGGTCGTCAATCTATAAAGACTAAACCGACCATCAACACGGTCAATCACCGAGTAACAACTAACGGACTCCATTAGCTCTACCGACAGAAGCTAGCAGAACTAACACCGTTCATTTAACCCCGAAAACTGACTCTCAATTGACAACACTGGTCAGAGCCTACGTCAACGAGACTATTACTCCGCCGTCAGCTCATAGGCATGTTGTTTAAAATCATGGCTAAACTGATGCCAAAAAGCAGGCATAACTTGTGTCATACAGATACCGCTGACGTTCCCATCAGGACCACCATTAGGCGACATCCAAGAATGTGTACCGGCCAATCCACCCCAATGATATTCTCCCAGCGCTGCGGTGGGCTCGTCCTCAGTCAGCTGTGCTTTTAATGCAAACCCTAACCCAAATACCGTGCCGTGCATGTCCCAGGCTGGAAATTTAACGACAACGCCTTCCGGCAACTGATTGGTGCGCATAAGATCTAAAGTTTTTGATTGCAGAACACGAACACCCTTCCATTCGCCACCATTAACTAACATTTGTACAAAGGTCAAATAGTCCGCCACCGTTGACATTAAACCACCACCGCCCGACAGAAACGCAGGTGGCTTTGTCGGACCCTTACCCGCTTTTCCAATTTGGGTAAGGCCAGGTTCCATCGGTTTGAGTAAATTGTTAGGAGCGCAAAGAGTAATCAACCGATCCAGTTTTTCTTCGGCAACACAAAATCCGGTATCAATCATACCTAACGGCTTGAAAATATTGTCTTGCAGGAATTCATCAAAGCGCTTCCCAGAAATTACTTCCACCAATCTGGCAGCAACATCTGTAGCCAGACTGTAAGCCCAGTCCGTTCCCGGCTGGAAAGCCAATGGAAACTCAGCCATCTTATTGGTCAATGCTTCAAGGTCGCCGTCAAAACCTTCAATAATATTGAGCCCACCCTTTAAGTAAGCTCTGTCTATTACAGAGAATGGATCAACAAAGCCATAAGAGAAGCCAGAACTATGACTCAACACCTGACGTATCGTGATTGGCGTGGCTAGCGCCTCTACTTGATCAATATTGGTTGCCCCTTTGATCAAGACTTTGAGGTCGGAAAACACTGGAATAAAATCTGCCAAAGCATCATCTAAGTGGAATTTCCCCTGCTCATGCAGCATCATCAAGGCAACACTGGTAACCAATTTGGTGTTTGAAAACATACGATAAATAGCGTCTTCGCGCAGCGGCGTTTTACTCTCTAGATCCATATAACCGAAACACTGATAATCCAATACATCCACGCCTCGCATCACTAGCGTACTGATGCCTGGCATTATTTCCTGATCGACATACCATTGCATCCGTTGATGCATGGGTGAAAAATCAATCTCGTTACTAACAATATCTATGCTGGCGATGGTCGTTCTCCTTAAGGAAGAGGTATCTGCTGGGTTCCGATTCTAGTGAACTTCTCGGTGGGCTGGCAAGCCCAACGATCATTACTACCAAAAAGTAGCACCTGACATCGGTACTATTGATGAATCCTTAACTGACATTTGAGCCGGGCTATTGAGACCAGCCCATGAAACTCGCTACGTTGGCAATGACGTATCGGCAACAATCAGCGGCGACAAATGGCTGGAATCATTAAAGCGCCTGACGCTTATCTTGCCTTCATGGGCCACCAAATGACTAATAGACGCATTATCGGCTCCGGTAAAAGCAAAAGGATGCGAACCGGTCGCCTGATGCAGCACGCTCCCGATAACACCACCGTGAACAACAACCATTATTACTTGGTCGGGATGATTATTGATAATTCTTTGCATACCGCGGTCAACACGTTCGTTAAGTTGTGCATTAGTTTCACCTCCAGGAATTTTTCCCCACTCCTGGTGGTCTTGCATTGCCTGTATTTGAGGATGTGCCTGATGAGCCATGATTCGAAAAAGACCACCCTCCCAATCACCCAGATGAACTTCTCGTAAGTCAGCAACGACTGTAGGCGTTAGCTTTTTTATTTTGCATAACGGTGCGGCTGTTTCATGCGTGCGACGCAAATTTGTCACATAAACAGCATCAATATTGTGATCAGCCAGCCTTAGCCCAAGCTTTTCAGCTTGCTCTCTACCCGTTTCTGCTAATTCCGGATCGCCCTGCCCGTCGACCAAGGGAAAAGGGTTTTCTTCGCTGGCAGCGCGGGATTCGCCATGACGAACCAACAAGATCTCGGTCGCTCCGGCCGGACGAACAAATTTTGTTTGTCGATATACTTTTTTTTCGGTCATAAGCTTGTCATTACCTTTATCATCTGTCTGTTTTTTACAGGGTTACCCAAAGTCCCAGGAATAACCTGCGTGATAGTGTTTTAGAATATTTTTTGCTATCAGTATCTTATGGACCTCATCCGGACCATCAGCTAACCGCAGTGTTCTGGCGGCCAAGTAAAAACCAGCCAGCGGGTGCTCGGTTGAAACACCAATGCCCCCAAACGTCTGGATCGCTCGGTCGACCACCCGATGCATCGCTGCGGGAACAAAAACTTTAATCGCAGAAATATCGGTACGAGGATCCCTGCCACTCTCAATAATTTCTGCAGTGTGAATCGTCATCAACCGCGCGGCTTGAATATCCATGTAGCTGTCGGCTATAAAACCCTGAATAAATTGCTTCTCTTCCAGCTTACCACCATGGACCTCTCGCTCAGTCGCGCGCTTTACCATCAAGTCAAACGCTCGCCACATCGAGCCAACACAATTCATGCAATGGTAGACCCGCCCGGCTCCTAGGCGGTCTTGGGCAGCGGCATGGCCCGTTCCACGTTGCCCTAAAGCATTCTCTTTAGGCACCCTAACATTGTTGTATCTAATCTCACCATGTGAACCACCTGTATGACCCCACACAGGAATATCCCTAACATGTTCAAACCCAGGCGAATCGGTGGGGACAATGATCTGTGTCATTTTAGAGTTGACGTTGCCATCATCGTCAGCCGTTTCCGTCCGACACATAACGATCGCAAAATCAGCGTTTCGAGCATTTGATGTAAACCATTTGCGGCCGTTGATCACCCACTCGTCGCCGTCTAACGTCGCCGTCGTTTGCAAGGAGCGAGGGTCTGAGCCGGGGGCATCCGGTTCGGTCATTGAAAAACAAGACTGCATCTCTCCACGAACCGATGGCAGCAGCCATTTTTCTATTTGTGCCGGTGAAGCATATTTTGCCAACACACTTTCATTTCCGGCACTAGGAGGAACAATTCCGAAACACGATTGGGAATATGGCGACCAAGCCATAATTTCATTCATATAAGCGAGGGTTAAAAAACCTGCCCCCATACCGCCATATTCTTCAGGTAAATGTGGCTTCCACAAGCCTTGCTCGCGAGTATGGTTACGAAGCTCTTCGTAAAGGCTGTCCTTTTTTTCATCGCCGTCATAACCAGCCAGTATGTTCTCCTGTGGGATAACATAATCCGAAACAATTTTTGCCGTTCGCAGACGCACGTCATTAAGTTCATCACTAAGGCTGGGGATTGGATTAACACTGAGTATATTCTGGTGTGGTACTGTCATAACATTCTCCATTGATTTTTTAGGAGTGATTAATAAGTACTGACTATTGCTTACTGAAAAAAATCCCCGCTCAGCGGGGACAGTGAGATTTTCTAACAGCCTTTCCAGTTTGGCTTACGTTTTTCTGCAAAAGCTTTGGGACCTTCCTGCAAGTCCTCACTACCATACAAGGCCTTAACCGCCGGATAAGTAACCGCCATTGCCGACTCAACATCTTTCTGTTTAAGCCCTTCAACAACCGATTCCTTAGTTGCACGAATAGACATGGGCGAGCATTCCAGTATTTGCGCCGCCCATTTTCTAGCTTCTGCTAACGCCTGTCCCTCTGCAACAACGGCGGTCACAAAGCCCATTCGCAAACCCTCTTCTGCGGGAACATGGCGGCCTGTCATCATCATGCCCATCGCTTGTTGATAGGGAATCATTCGCGGTAACCGATGCATACCACCAGCCAGCGCAGCCAATCCTACGCGGGGCTCAGGCAGTGCAAACTTCGCGTTTTCTGCCGCAATAATAATATCCGCTGCCAGAGCAATTTCAAAACCACCACCCATTGCCACGCCATTAACCGCAGCTATAACAGGTTTATTCATACTGAAGCGATTCGTTATTCCTGCAAAACCACTGTCAGGACCTTTTACACCACCACCCGCTGCCGTGTATTTAAGATCATTGCCCGCTGAGAAGGCTCGTTCTCCTGCTCCGGTCACAATAGCGACCCACTGTTCAGGATCATTTTCAAAGTCATTCCAGACTTTATCCAATTCGTTACTCATCAAAGCATGAACGGCATTCATCACCTCTGGGCGATTTAATGTGACAATCGTTAGGTTGCCTTCACGTTCGACAGAACAATATTCGTATGACATAGTTACTCTCCTTTTTATTTTTTGGCTTAAGCCGCTGTTTATTGCACCTTAAATCGTTAATGCTAGACCCTATAGCACCACGCACTTAATCTGCTGTGTCACTTAAGTCTGTTCGTCAGACCATTGTGAAAATGTTTTATTTTCTGCTGCCAACTGCTCCAATAATGCAGAGGGTTTCCATACATCACCGTGCTGCCGTTGAAATTCGCAGATCATATCGTAAACTTTTTTAACACCAATGGTATCCGCATAGTGCATAGGACCACCTCGATAAATAGGAAAGCCGTAACCATTGACATATACAACATCGATATCACTAGAGCGCTGAGCTATACCTTCCTGCAGTATGTAAGCACCCTCGTTTATCCATGCACAGGTAATACGGTTCAAAATCTCATCATCACTGATTTCGCGACGTTCAATAGCATGCTCTGCAGACAAGCGCTCAATCACTGCCATCACTTCCGGATCACTGCTGCGAGCGCGGGTATCAGGATCATACCGATAATACCCAGCACCGCTTTTCTGTCCCAGCCTTCCCATTTCAACCATCGCATCAACAATGCAATAGCTTTTGGGATCTCCTTTCTGTTCTTCAGTGAGAGCCTGCCTAGCCTTGTAACTGACATCGAGTCCCGCAAGGTCGCCAACGGCTAGTGGACCCATTGCCATTCCCCAGCCTTGCATAACTGCGTCTACCTGTTCAGGCGATGCTCCTTCCATCATACAAAGCTGATTTTCACGCACTGAGCAACGTAACATTCGGTTGCCGATAAAACCATAACAAACACCCGATAATACGGGGATTTTGTTAATTTTCTTGGCTAACTTCATTGTTGTGCTAATGACATCGCCGGCGGTTTTTTCGCCGCGAACAACTTCCAATAATTTCATTACATTGGCGGGGCTGAAAAAGTGCATACCAATCACATCGTCGGGACGAGTCGTTGCCGCAGCAATTTTATCAACATCTTGGTAAGAGGTATTAGTTGCCAAAATAGCGCCCTGTTTGCACGCTTTATCCAGTTTTGCAAACACCTCTTTCTTAACATCAAGATCTTCAAAAACAGCCTCAATCACCAGATCGACATCACCTAAATCATCATAGTTGGTGCTGCCACTAATCAACGAAAGGCAATCTTTCATCTGCTCTTCGCTAAGTTTGCCCTTGCTCACAGTAATACTATAATTCTTTCGAACAATGTCTAAGCCACGAGCTAGAGCATCATCATTAATTTCAATCATCACTACGGGAATACCGACATTGGCAAAATTCATTGCAATACCGCCTCCCATGGTTCCGCCGCCCAAAATCCCTACCTTACTGATGGTTCGATCAACGGTATCTTTCGCCAAATCGTTAACCTTCGCCGCAGCGCGTTCTGCAAAGAAAATGTGCCGCATCGCAGACGATTGCGTCGATTGCACACACTCCGTAAACAACTCGCGCTCCTTAACCATACCCTCAGGAACGCTTGAGGTAACCGCAATCTGAACCGCATCGATAATTTTCTGCGGTGCTAGCTGGCCCCGCGATTTTTTTGCCATTTTCTTCCGCCAGCTGTCAAAAAGAGCATCCGTTGCAGTCGCCGGATCTATCGTCATATCACTAACGCGCTTACAGGGCGCATTGTATGCAATCAGTCTTTCAGCGTAAGACATGGCGCCCTCGAGCAAGTCACCATTGATAATGTGATCAACCAACCCCATTGAATGAGCTTTAGCCGCGGCGACCGGGTTGCCACTGGTTATCATATCTAGAGCTGCATCGACACCAATAATACGTGGCGTGCGCTGAGTTCCGCCGGCACCAGGGATAATACCCAACTTCACCTCCGGCAGCCCCACTTTGGCTGAAGCTAGCGCACACCGGTAATGCGCGGCCAAAGCAATTTCGAACCCTCCACCCAAAGCAGTCCCGTGGATTGCTGCAATGACCGGCTTAACGGAATTTTCGATACTGTCCAAAATCGACGGGAGAGAGGGCGCTTTCGCTGGCTTACCAAACTCAGTGATATCAGCTCCAGCTACAAATGTACGCCCCTCACAAACGATCAACAAAACCTGTGATTCATCGCCTTGAGCTGCAACCACGGCGTTTTGAATGCCCTCGCGTAGCACCTGTGACAGCGCGTTAACGGGTGGATTATTTAAACGAATAATACCCACGCCGCTCTTTATTTCATAACTAACAACCGCCATAACTCTTCTCCTAAATTCGTAATTTTTGCCAAAACGTAGCGAATCATCGTAAAACGCTGTCGTTATTTTAATTAAGAATGATCTAAACACCTGCTGAACCAACAAAGGGCCAGCGTCCCAGTCTACGAAATCTGTTAAACATCACTCGTATTGTCCGAAATCGGAAAATACAGGTTTGTCATTGACTAAAAATGTAGCATTATTAATTGTTTATATTCCGGCCAGCAGAATATCATACTGCTTTTCGCTTTTGCCGACCATACCGAGGTGTTATTCATGATTCGAGATCAGGAAATTTTAAACCAATTACTGGATACGGTGAGTCGCTACGTCCGCGAACGACTCGTCCCTATCGAGGCACAAGTGGCCGAAGAAAATGCCATCCCCGAGGATGTTATCGAAGAAATGAAGGAAATGGGTTTATTTGGCATGACTATTCCTGAGCAATACGGTGGGCTAGGCCTAACTATGGAAGAGGAGTCGCTAGTCGCTATCGAGCTGGGCCGTACCTCTCCCGTATTCCGCTCGTTAATAGGTACAAACAATGGTATCGGCTCGGCCGCAATTGCTTTTGAAGGTACTCAAGAACAGAAGGATACCTACCTTCCAAAGTACGCCAGCGGTGAATTGATTGGTTCTTTTTGCCTGACGGAGCCGGATGTAGGCTCCGATGCCTCCTCTGTCAAAACCTCGGCAAAACGTGACGGTGACGTCTACATTCTCAACGGCACCAAGCGTTATATTACCAATGCGCCTCGCGCAGGCACGTTTACCGTCATGGCTCGAACCGACCCTGACAAGCCCGGGGCCAGCGGCATTACGGCATTTATCGTCGATGCAAACAGTGACGGTATTACTGTTGGGCAAAGCGATAAGAAAATGGGGCAGGCAGGGACCAGCACCAGTGATGTGATTTTTGAGGACGTCAAGGTACCGGCAAAAAACGTTATTGGCGGCGTCGAAGGGAAAGGTTTCTATACCTCGATGAAAGTATTGGACCGTGGTCGCATACATATTGCTGCGCTAAGCGTCGGTATTGCCGAACGCCTCATCAAAGACGCTTTGCAATTTGCCATTGAACGTAAACAATTTGGCAAACCCATTGCCGAGCACCAGCTAATTCAAGCCATGTTAGCGGATTCAAAAACTGAGGCCTATGCGGCTAAATGCATGGTAATGGATGCTTCTCGTCAACGAGATCTAGGAGAAAACATCACCGCTGAAGCCTCTTGTTGCAAATTGTATGCAACGGAGATGGTCGGCCGAGTAGCCGATCGAGCCGTGCAGATACATGGTGGCTCAGGCTATATGGCCGAATATGCGGTTGAGCGATTCTACCGCGATGTTCGCTTGCTGCGACTCTATGAAGGTACTTCACAAATTCAACAAATTGTTATTGCACGCACCATGATTAAGGAGGCTACATTCTAATCATGCCAATCGAAGAAGTGGTCCAGCCGACACTTTAATCGCTGTTATCGACGAGCCGCTGCCACGCATCGGCTCTCACTTAACAATAGCACCATCCGTTCTGGGTTATAGTCATGATTACGGTCCTTGCATACTTTGCACTAATCGCTATTGCGATCCACCTGTTTCGTCAATACTGGTTTGATAAATCACTGCCTCAAGTTCATTCTATGAGTTTTGACGGCGATTTATTCCATATCGCTGAGACCAGTATCGCGATCAAAAGGCCTGCTGGCACAACGATTAAAACGCTCATCTGTTTTCCTGGTTTTCTCGAAGATCAGCGCTATTTTCTATCGCTATATGACGAAGGTGGTTATGTTGACAAAGGCTATGAGCTCATTCTGATCAACAATGCTAACTACCACTCGCCGTTTACGCAGAAAGATGTCACACAGCTGCAGTGGGACCTTAACCCTTATCCTGTAGGCACCATCGAGCACGATGGTTTCGTGGTTGCGAATGTGGTAAAAAACCTTAGCCATAGCAACGATATCATTATTCACGGTCACTCCCGTGGCGGCGCAGTTGTGCTCGAGGCTGGAAAACAATTCCCGGCGTTAATGACCGATCATGAAAAAAATATAACCGCTATTCTTGAGGCCGCTGTTGTCCCCCAAGGTACACCCACAAGAGGAAATCCAAGTCCAATAATTGCCAGCGCAATACTCTATTTTTTACCACTGGTGCTGGGCTTATCTCGCAATATATCAGAACGACGCCTGCTGAAACTGCCGATGATGAAACCTACAAACGCTGTTAAAACCGATCTGCTGAAGACTATCTTTTGCAACACCAAGAGTTATGCAACCTGTGTTGAAAATGTGCGAAATATCACCGAGTGGCAAACAAAATATAGTTATGATTTGTATAAAAACTACAGCAATATTATTGTGTTAATCGGCGAAAAAGATGATGTACTAGATGTTTTGTCCATGAAAGCCAGCGCTGTGGAAGGCGCCAAATTAAACCAAAACCTTAGCATTGTTGAAACAACAGCAACCAATCATTTTATCAGCCTCGAAAAACCAGACATTGTTGCAACGATACTCAAATAACCAAGGCTCATCGCAAATGTTAAAAAAAATGCTCATAGTTACCGGTCTAATTGTTATTTTATTGGTAGCGGTGGCTTACTTTGCAAGGGATAGCTTGATGTTGTTTGCGATGAAAACCGCCATCGGCCCCGAGGGAGATTTTGATACCGCGTTGTTACCTCTTGCACCAGATTACGCCACCCGCAGCCCATGGGCAGCTTGGCCGGGTGAAAACAGTCCCGCCAACAGCAGACCGTCGGGTACAAAAGTCTCTTCTAAACTGTCGGGCACCAGCGTTTTTTTTGTCCACCCCACCAGCTATCTCAAGAAGGATAACTGGAATCAACCCCTGCCTGATGAAGATGCAAATTGGATAGTCGATCACCGCATTTTAAGACACCAGGCCTCCGTCTTTAATGGCTGCTGCGAAATTTATGCACCACGCTACCGACAAGCTACCTTTTTCTCGTTTATGGACGACCAAGGGAACGGTCAACGTGCGCTGGAGATCGCTTATCAAGATGTGGAGCGTGCCTTCGATCAGTTTTTATCGCAACTGAATCCGAAACAAGCGTTTATTCTCGCTGGACACTCACAGGGCACACTTCATAGCACTCGATTGCTGCGAGAAAGAATTGCCGGCAAGCCTTTACAGAAACGCATGGTGGCAGCTTATTTAGTCGGTTTTTCCGTTACTGAAAACCAGCTGGGAGACATACCCGTTTGCAACACGGCAATAGACACCGGCTGTGTGGTCGGATGGAATACCGTCGATGGCGATAGCAAAGGATTATTCCCCGAGCTAGAGAATGCTTTATGCGTAAATCCGCTGCTCTGGAATGCTAGCCGCGATTATGCAGACCACTCCCTTAATCAAGGTGCCATCGGCTATCCGCGTTATGGCAGAGCAAAAGATGATGAAGACTATACCGAAATGAATCTGGAAATAGCGGCCGCCGACGCGCAATGTATTAACAACGGTATGTTGTCTATTAGCGAACTAAAATCAGAGTTTTTTCCCTCTAGAATGCCCGGCGGCAGTTTGCATATTTATGATTACAGTTTGTTTCATATGAACATACGCAATAACGTCAACGATCGCATTGCCAGCCATACATCAAAATAGCCCATAACGAGAGCAGACCGTATTATGGAATTACCCTTAAAGAATGTTCGCGTCCTCGATATTGCGCAAGTCTTGGCTGGGCCTTTTGGCGCAGCTATGCTCGGCGACTTAGGAGCTGATGTCATAAAAATCGAACCTCTTCGCGGTGACGAATCGCGACATCTCGGTCGAGGAACTGGCGTAGGCGGTGACAGCGCTATGTTCATTGGCGCCAATCGGAGCAAGCGAGGGATAGCTCTCGATCTAACCTCTGCGGCAGGGTTGGCCGTCTTCCACGACCTGCTTAAAGAAACCGACATTGTTGTCGACAATATCCGAACTGCTGCAAAACAAAAACTGGGGGTCGACTACCCATCGCTCAAATTGGTGAACCCCCGAATCATTGCCATCAATGTTAGTGCTTTTGGGAATAGTGGTCCCTATGCCGGCAGACCGGGTATTGACCCTTTAGCACAAGCACTTGGCGGCATCATGGACATCACTGGCCACCGCAATGGCGCGCCACTAAAAACCGGCGCTCCTATTGTCGATGGCACGACGGCGCACATGGTTGTCATCGCGGCACTGTCTGCATTGCGACTAAGAGATACAAGCGGAGAAGGCCAACTGGTTGAGGTCAATTTACTTGAGGGATTATTGAACCTGCAGCCGACCATTGTCTCGCAGGTGTTAATTGACGACGATGTACCACCTAAAGTTGGCTGTGGCAGTGATTTGATTTCCCCCTACGGGCTTTTTGAATGCGCGGATGGCAAATTTTTACAAGTTTGCAGCCTCAATGACAAATTTTTCACAAAAATTTGCGAAGCCCTCGATGCTAACGATTTAACAACTGATGTTCGCTTCCAGACAGCTCAAAATCGTCTCGACAACAACGACGCCCTCGAAGCCATAATCGCTGAAAAAATGCTCGCTAAAAGCTCAGTTGAGCACATGCAGAGATTTATTGATTGCGACGTCATGGCAGCTCCGGTTAAATCGATGAGAGAGTCGCTGCTTGACCCTCAAATCCAACACAACCAACTTATTCAGGACGTCGAACATGGGAAACTCGGCATCATCAAAACAGCAACCCTACCGATAAAGTTTGGCAGCGCCAATGGCAGTAATCCGCCCGCTGGTGCTGCGCCTTCATTGGGGGAGCACAGTGAGTCGATATTACTCGACCTTGGTTATACAAAAGATCGTATCGACGACCTCATGAAACAAGGTGTTGTCGCTCAGTCCTAGAATCAGCGACTACCAACACTGACTAGCCACCGGTGAATTTTGGATCACGCTTGTTTAAAAATGCATCGACAGCCTCTGGGAAATCTGTGCTCGAGGATGACAACATAAATTGATCTCTGTCCATGAAGGTTGTTGCCTGGTTCAACGCGTTAGCTGTCATGTTGATTGACTCCTTTGACATGCGCACGGAAATGGGCGGTAGTGCCGCCACTTTTTCAGCCAGCTCGATGGCTTTGTCCAATGCCTTACCATCCTTGGTCATAAAATCGATCATACCCCACTCCAACGCTTCTGGAGCACCAAGCTTTTCGCCCAGTATTGTATAGAGTTTAGCTTTTGATGGACCCACGGCACGAACGATACGAGGAACGGAGTGCCAGCTCATATTCATCGCCAAAGGTACCTCCGGCAAACGCATATGAGCGGATTCTCCAGCAATTCGCCAATCACAAGCCATTGCCAAGGCCGAGCCTCCACCAATGCAAAAACCTTCAACCGCGCAAATTGTTATCTGCTCCAATCGTTCCCATGCACCGCACATATCTGGGCCGATTTTCAGCGCATGGCGACGTGCGATCAATGCTCCACCCTTGTTAGTATTGCCTTCTGGGTCTTTTAAATCTGCACCCGCAGAAAATATTGTGTTCGTACCCCTCAGTATAATCGCCGTTGTTTCCAAATCATCAACAAAATCCTCCGCTACAGTAGTAAGCTCGCGCATTAATTTCCGTGACAAGGCATTAATACCGTCACCCCGATCAATAGTAACAACGGCATAGCCGAGATGCTTTTCGATGGTTAAAAAATCAAAGGACATTGAATACCTCTTCACGATTACGCCTTTACGGCAATAGTTTTGAAATTATTGTGTGTGTGTTCCGAGATGATCAATCACGGCTCTAACAACCGCCCTAGGCTGGTCGGTCAGCAGCCAATGGCCAGCATCCAACTCGACCTTTTGATAAGGGCCAGTCATATATTGTTTCTGCATATCAACAGCCAGCCGGCCTGCCGTTGGGTCATCATTTCCCCACATAAATAACGTTGGAATGGAAACTTCTGGGGAGCTCTGTTCCGCGCCCTGGTGCCTTATTGTCATTGCTCGGTACCAATTCAATGCAGCCGTCAAAGCCCCAGGCTCAGAAAATAATCTAACATATTCGGATTTCTGTTCATCTAACATTCCGGTATAAGCGGCACCCAGCATTTGAAAATTATTGAAACTAAACAGTGCCTCAGGTAACCAGGGCGTTACAAATAGCGCGAAATAGCCGCTTCGAGACTGCTGGTCTGGGTCGTTGGCCAGCGCTTCCGAGAATGCCATTGGGTGAGCAATTGACAAAGCCGTCCAACTCTCAATCCGCTGGGGATATTGCATCACCGTGCTCCACCCCACTGCCGCTCCCCAGTCATGGCCAATTAAATGAAATGTTTCCACCCCGAGAGCGTCTGCCACCGCAACAACATCAGAACTCAGTTCATCAATCCTGTAGTCTCTCAGCTCAGTCGGCCGGGCACCAGGACTGTAACCGCGCTGATCAAATGCCACCACTCGATAACCCGACTCAACCAGAGGCCCTATTAACCTTAACCACATAGCGGAACTCACTGGGAACCCGTGCAGTAAGATAACAGCTGGCTTGTCAGCAGCAGGCACAGACTCAAACCCGGCAACGCGAGCACGAAATTGGTAGCCATTAGCCGCTATACGCACTATTCCCGTCGCTGAAGACGCCATCGGCTGTCCGGTATACAACCGTAGCGATTCCACTTCTCGGGTATGAGTATAGTCATCATCCAGTGGCGCTTTCGACCCGATAAAAACAACCACGACTAACAAGAAAACCAGTCCCACTACAGCCAGAAAAGTCCATTTTATTATTTTTAGTATCATCATCGAACCCTCGGTTTATCGGCCATGAAAAGTTAAGTTTCTTGGCCGGCTTTTCGCCGCATACGCCTTACAGAGACCACTGATCTGTCAGCAGCTGATCACCATTTACATTCAGTACCGTCTAATCCATCACGCTCGGGAAAGTGAGGCTATTGTTCAACTAAATATTTTTACTAACAATATTTGTCGGTTTTCCATCGAGACTCAGTTGATTTTTTTGCCGCCAATAATCTTTGATGCCAGCATCACCCTTCTTTGAAGCCCAGTTTTTTAACTGCCCTCGCTCCTCAACATAATCAAAAAACGGAACGGCCATACCACAGGACGTTTGAACCATATCAATGGTGAGATCGAATATCTGCCGCGCCCCTTGAATAGGATTAAAACACCTATACATAGCGTCCCAATCCGGATCATTGATATGGACAACTTTAGCCTGGCCATATAACCGCAATATCATTGGACTACTTTCAAAGGCAGCAAACATTACCGTCATTCTTGGATGCTCTTGAATATGCGCAGATGTCTCGTTGCCGCTGCCGGTCACGTTTAGCCAGATAACTCTGTTGCTATTAAGAACCCTCAAAGCGTCCATTCCTTTCGGGGATATGTTCACTTTACTGTCTGCGGTTGCAGTGCCAACAAAAAATATTTTTTGCTCGGTGATAAATTTGATAAGTTTATCCGATATTTCCGTATATTGTTGACCCACAACGACACCTCATCTCAACGAATTACTCTGAAAACAATAAATTCCGACGTCCGAAAGTTACTCTTTAACTGTGCTATTCGACAGTAAATACTCGTATCGATGAATAGTGTAACAACTTTTAGAATCACACAATCGAGTAATCACCCCGAGCTTTATTTTAGGCCAGTTTTTTAGTAGCAACGATTATTTGAAGAACTTCGACACCAATACAGTCACCCCGACTCCAGTAAAACTCGCCAGCGTTGCACAAGCGTAAGGATTAGGTCCCTGCTCTAATAACCAGGCGATGGGCAGTAACTTCGCGTGTAATGCAACAAAACTGAAGAAGCCAACTAACATCCCAGCCAGCGCACCTCTAGCGGTCACCCCCGACCACAAACTACCGATGATAAGTGGCCCGGCTATTGCCGACGTCATGCCACCAATACCAATCCAAACTAATAGCGCTACGTTCATATCGAGTAGCATCCAAGCTAAAGCCGCGCAAAATAACAGCACGCCAATAGTTCCCACACGACTTATCCACAATACTCGATGATCGAGTTCAGCAGGGGAAAGGTGGCTGGCAAATCGCGGCGCCCAACTTCGCCGATAGAGGTCATTGGCAAATACCTGAGTCGCAGAAACCACTAGACCGTCTGCCGTTGACATCACCGCAGACAAGACTGCGATCGACAATAGTGCTGCCAACCAGCCCGGCAGCAGCTCCACAAATAGAACGGGGATTGCCTGATTGCCACCACCACTGGACATCAAGTCATCACCCAGAATAGCCCGCGCCATTAAACCGCCCAATGCCATAGCCGGCAGCAACATACCAAAGATAAATGCCAAGGTGACAAATTTTTTGCGCTGCTCAGGCTTTTCCAATGCCCACAGTTTATTACCGATATGTGGCAACATGCCCAAAGGAATATGAGCAATAACGATAGCGAATATAGCCCAGGGAGACCCAACGATCGACGTCTCTGGATGTAACACTTCCAAATTATTAGGGTCTAGTTCTCGCAGTTTATCAAACAGCCCTGTATACCCTCCTTCAACTCCGTAACCGGTAAAAAACATCACCGCTACGCCAACCGCAATCAGCAGCATCAAGGCACCCTGAAATCCGTCAGTTAGAATGTCTGCGTGAGCGCCGCCCATGACTACGTAAAGCAGCAAAACACAAGTCGTGATGATCAAAGCATCGGCGGCACCAAGACCCAGCATCGTCTCAAACATAACCAGACCTGCAACCAACTGTCCCGCCAGATAGAAAAACAACACCAGCGACAATACGGCCGCAACAATACGAATCAGCTCTGAATTATATTTGTCACCTAAATATTCGGGAATAGAGCGACTACCAAAATCGTTGCCAGAGTCTGACACGATACGCAAACAAATAATGACACCAATATAGACGCCTAGTGGATAGCCAAAAGCATACCATAGTGCCGACACGCCATTGTTATAAGCAATACCGGGAAGGCCAAGAAAGGTGGCGCCACTAGCTGTGGTAGCCGCGAAAGCTAAGGATAATGTTATAGGTCCATAAGACTGCCGCGCCACGGCAAAATCATCAGCATGCTTGACGCGACGGCTACCCCAATAGCCAAACCCCAACATCCCCGCAGTGTAAACAATAAAGAACACCCAGGACCAATTCTGGACAGTCATATCTTTTCCTTTGATGATTAAGTCGAGTTTTTCTGGACGATATACTTTTTATTTTTATTGAAACCAAACCATACCGAGATCTTTATAGGATGTCACTGAATTGGAGAAACCAAGCCGCGCTGTAACTGATTGAATAAGAAGGCCGCTGCTAAGCTCGTCTGACGTGGCATTAAACCCTTGTTACAGTAGGTCTATGAATAGCGACTTGAAATGCGCAGAGCATGGGTCAAAAAGCCCTACTTGTCGTTGTTCTCGTCTGAACTATCGCTATTAGTATTTTTTCCGGTAAACGCTTGATACTGCTCCACCATTTTTTTAACTAATTTATCAGGCTTAATGTAGGGTGTCGTAAAGGCTTTCTGAAATTGTTGGCGAATCTTATCTTGCTCTTTTAGGAAAAACACGATTTGTTGCTCTATAAAGGGACCTACAACCGGAGCCATTTGATCGCCGTAAAATCGAATCAGCTCTTCTAGCACCCTATTAGTCAGCAAAGACTGATGCCCTTGATCTTCCTGCTCGGTAATTATTTGCAATAATACCGTCCGAGTAAGGTCCTTTTCTGTTTTCGAGTGAATCACCTTGAAGCGCTCACGCTTGATGACCATTTCCCGAACCTGCTCCAAATTGATAAATTGACTACTCTCGGTGTCATAGATCCGGCGATTTGGGTACTTTTTTAATAATTTCAAGCGGCCGACCTTTTAGCGTTTTTCTTCATTATAGTGATTGAGGCACCAATTGATAGCACTTTTTTTGCATGCGCATAATAAGTGGGCGACCTTTTTATAACTTATTGTTATTTAGAAGAAAACTTTTTTTGCGGTTGCAAAATAAATGGTTGACATAGGTTCGACTCAATTATATATTCACCTCGTATTTTGCAATGCAGAAAAATCATATATCCGTAACCGAGCTGTCTATACAGTCAATGGAGAGAAAAAATGTCTAACTATTCCCCTGAGAATATCCAAAAACTGATCAAGAATGTAGGTAGCGCAAGCTCTGAGGCACTATCCACTCAAGCCAACTTCTATCAGCAGTCGATGAAGCGTAATGCTGCATGCTTTGGTGATTTGGCTAAAGCGCGCATGACTAGCTTTCAATCGATGGCTAAGTCTAAAACATTCACAGAAGCCTTTGAAGCTAATGCCGCCTTTGAACAGAAAGTTCGCGACGATCTGTCGGCTCTGACTGAAGAAACCACCACAGCGTGGAAAAATCTGACATCTAGCCTACAAGAGCTTTATACATTCAAGCAAGAAGAGGTTGTTGTTGAAAAGCCAAAGGCCAAGAAGGCTGCCAAAAAGCCAACCAAGAAGCCGACCAAGAAGTCGGTTGAGAAGTCGGTTGAGAAAGCTGTTGAAAAAGTCGCTGATCAGGCTGCCTAATACGTCGCTGATAACCTAGCCCTGTAATGCCTCACTGGCTGCAGGGCCAAGGCCAACATCCTCAAGCACTTCGAACTCACACTATCGGTTGCTGGATGGGGTTTGCGAACTGAAAACATTGCTAACTGCCGCCACAGGGCAATTATTCAAAACCGACATTCATAGCGTAGTATACGACGCCAAAACCGATTCTTGCTCGGAGAGACAACCCGCAGGCGCTGCAGTCGAGACGGCATCTTTTAAATCTCCCACCCCTGAAGATGTTGTTCGATTAACTAGCCGCATCGTTTATCGGCATCAACCGAACTCGCTTCGCCGGCGGCGGCAATCTACCACCAAAACAATAGCGGGAGCAGGCACTTCAAGATGCAAGGTCCAAGTAACTTACTTCGTCTTACCGAGCCACTGCGCGCGGCGGTTGACTTGTCAACATTAACTCTAGCAATGCCTTGGCTACGTTTCTTCAAGGCTGGAGATGGTCACCCGGTTATGGTTATTCCGGGGTTCACCGCTAGCGGCAGGTCGACAAAAATTATTCGCGATTTCTTAACGGCGCGGGGATATCAGGCATCCTGCTGGGAACAGGGCACAAACATGGGTGTCCGGGGCGATCTTTATGACGGAGCTGTCGACATACTCGAAAAAATACACGCGGAAACTGGTCTCAAAGTAAGCTTGGTCGGACAGAGTCTAGGCGGAATTTACGCCAGAGAAATTGCCAAACGCCAGCCGCATTTAGTTCGCCAAGTTATTAGTCTTGGCAGCCCCTTTAACACTATCGGCAGCCGCTCATCAAAAAATACCGAACAACCGTTCGCACAAACGCTGCGGCATGAAAGTGCCCACTTTCGGGCCATGGAGTGGCAACCGAGCGAAGCCCCGCCTATGCCAACAACGGCCATTTTCAGCAAAGCTGATGGTATTTGCCACTGGCGCACATGCCGTCAACACAACGGCCACAGCAGCACCGAGAATATCGAGGTGCTAGGCAGCCATATCGGCATGGGGGTAAATCCTCAGGTATTGTTTGTCTTAGCCAATCGTTTGTCTCAGGCTGAAAATAATTGGCAGCCCTTTACATCGAGCCGTTATCTGGGCCTACCCTGACCCATCAATATGACAATAGGGTTCAGCACTGTTTTGACGTGCGTGACGCCCGAAAGGCAACTGCCATCCGCTACCTATTTATTTAAACGAAGCTGTTTCAACCCCGTCTATGTCGCAACAATATGCTAAACTCGGCAGCTTTTTTACGACCGAACAACGGTGGATAAATGGTTGATCTTAAGCATCTATTAAGTGTTTTGAATCTCGAAGAGTTGGACACTGGATTGTTTCGTGGACAAATTCTGATGCCAGACCGTCCCCACGTTTACGGTGGACAGGTATTAGCTCAGGCACTGGAAGCAGCCACAAGAACTGTTCCCGAGCAACGTCGAGTGCATTCTATGCATGCATACTTCCTGCGTCCCGGCGATCACCAGCAGCCTATCATTTATGACGTCGAGGCAATCAGAGATGGTGGCAGTTTTACCACTCGGCGCGTGGTTGCTAAACAACACGGAAAAGCGATCTTTATTTCTTCGATGTCATTCAAAGCCTTCGAAAAAGGTTTTGAACATCAAGCGGACATGCCGGACGTACCGCAACCTGAAAGCCTGGAATCGGACCTAGAATATTGGAAACGTATAGATCCCAGGCATTTTCGTCAGCGTATGCTGGCCATTGAAACGCGGTCAATCAATCGCATAGATCCCTTCAGCCTCGAAGCCAGTGAACCAGTCAATGGCCTATGGTTTAAACCCAGTGGTCCGATACCTTCGGGCAGTACTATGAATGAAGTACTGATCGCCTTTGCCAGCGACCTTTCATTCATGGGAACCTCATTCCGCCCTCACCCGATCAATTTTCAAACCAAAGGCCTACAAGCGGCAAGTATCGATCACACTATTTGGTTTCACACCGAAATAACGACCAATGATTGGCTTTACTATCATATGGATAGCCCGCGGGCGAGCAATGCTACTGGCTTTAATCGGGGAAGTATCTATACCAGAGACGGCATCCTTATTGCTTCAACAGCACAGGAAGGCTTGATGAGAGTACGCCAAGATTAGGCATCACAAGAAAAGCCTTCAGACACCGGTCATCGTGCTCCCGGCACTAAACCCGTGTCTGACGTCAATCGCTTAAGTCCTACTAGAATTCAGGCTCTTCCCACCATGGGAAGAATTCTGGCAAGTCTTTACTCACCTTACCCGGGAAGTTGGGCTTCCGCTTCTCCAAAAATGATGTAATACCTTCAGCCGCATCCGGAGATGTTCCCAGTGCACTGATTCCTGCTGTATCAACACGATGTGACTCGATCGGATGAGATGCTCCTAACATTCTCCACATCATATGGCGCAATACTGTATTAGAAATAGCTGAGCTGTTTTCGGTAAATTCTTTGGCCAATTTCCGGGCGGCGGGTAGCAGGTCCTCAGGCTCATGAATACTGCGAATCAACCCTGCGCCAAGCGCCTCCTCAGATCTAAAAATCCGTGCCGAATAGCACCATTCCAGTGCCTTACTGATACCTACCAAACGAGGTAGAAAATAAGAAGAGCAACCCTCAGGAATAATGCCCCTTGCCGCAAAAACAAACCCCATCTTTATGTTAGGGGCTGCTATCCTGACATCCGCCGACAACGTCATTGTCATGCCAACACCAACAGCCGGTCCGTTAAACGCAACAATGACGGGTTTCAAGCAATCGTAGATTCGACGGGTCACTTCGCCACCACCATCACCACGTTGCTGATCAGAATCCATTGCCTCGCTATGGCCTTCCCAGGTCTCAGCGCCTGAAGAAAGGTCTGCCCCTGCGCAAAACCCACGGCCAGCTCCGGTAAATATTATCGCCTGAACGTCGTCATCGGCATCCGCCATGTCAAATGCTTCAATAAGTTCGAAGCACATCTTCCCATTAAAGGAATTCAGCTGTTCAGGTCGGTTAAGGGTGATGGTTAAAATGTTATCATCAACATCATAAAGAATCGTTTCAAAAGACATATTGCCTGCTCCAAAGAAATCATAATAGGTGTATTAAAATACGCACCGATAGTACCTGAAAGTTTCAAAGGGTAGAAGTGGACACGCCACCTGTCTAACTTATTCGAACCAATGCCGCCGTAACGAAATAGCTAAGTGACCTTCACTGCGACAATGACTTAGCGCATTGTTTACCTGCAATCAAACGATAAATGATACCTGTCGTAAACCTAGGGCTATCATCTTTAGCAGCAACAATCACCGCTGGCATTAACTTGCTTTAACCTAGTGCGCTGCCTGGTATTTCCTAAAACATGGATTGACGAACTAACAGTACATTCCAGTTCATAAAAATCATAACCAAGTTGTTACGCAAACGTTTTATTGATGACTTTGACTCCCAGCCCTTCTTTTACCTTTTCCAGTGGTATTCAGGTTGTGTTCAGCAACTATAGGGCTAAATGATAGGCAATATTCTTCAACTGATAAAAATGTTCCGTCTAAAACGAGGACTCATCTCATGAGTAGACTATTACAGACTTGTTTCTTTATTTCCCTACTGTATTCAAACATCTCTTACCCGCAGGAAGACGGACAACCTGTGACGAAACCCCTAACATTTTCCACGCAGCAACTGGACCAGATGTTGGCGCCTATCGCCCTGTACCCTGACGCCGTGTTAGCACATATCCTGATCGCGGCGACTTACCCCCTGGAAGTTGTGCAAGCTGCGCGCTGGGCCGAAAAAAAATCAGATCTTCGCGGTGACGCTGCAATCAAAGCGGCAAATGACCAAAACTGGGACCCCAGCGTCAAGGCACTTGTCGCGTTTCCTTCGCTTCTACAACGCATGAGCAAAGACCTCGACTGGCTCCAAAGTCTTGGCGATGCCTCTCTAGAAAGCGAAGAGCAAATCACGACAAGCATTCAAGGTCTGCGCCAACGCGCTTATGACGAAGGCAACCTTGATTCAGTAGAACATCTTCAGGTTATCCATGAAAACAACACTATTGTTATTGAACCCCGGACAAAAGAAATTATATATATCCCCTACTACGACAGTCGCTATATCTATGGAGCGTGGCACTGGGCTGGATATCCACCTAGACACTGGCAACATCCCATTCACCGCAGTAATCATCAATACTCCACCTCTTTCTATTGGGGTCCGAGCATTCATCTGAATTGGGGCTTCTTTTTTAGCGGCTTTCAGTGGCAGAATCATCACATAAGAGTCATCGACAGAAGCCGGTACAAGCCTCATCACTACTATTCACACCGGCAGGTTACTCACCACACAGACTCTCGCCGATGGCGCCATAACCCCCATCATCGGCGGGGAGTTTCCTATCGTAATAGTCACGTGCAGAAGCGCTTTCATCCACGCCCCAGTACCGCGAACAAACATACTCGCTCATTTCGATCCAAGCATTTTTTCAGCAACAAACATCGAAACGAACGATCAGACCGCACTGATTTTTCTAACCATCGGAAAAATGTACATAAAAAATATCGAACGAGTAAATTCGATGACAAGCGGCAGCTTGCCAAGTATGGGAAAGAACAAAGAAAAACAGCGATGAATGATCGCAAATTGAAGGCCGCCGACCACCCTAACATAGGAAGAAAACAGGGATCAAAAAGCGACTGGCAACAAAACCAAGAAAGTCGCCTTGAGCACAATATCAACAAAAAGAGACCACTTTATGCCGAGCGAAAACGCCCTCACCCAACGAAAAAGAATAAACAGATCGCTTCAGTTTCGACACCAGACCAAAATAAACAGTGGAAATCTGGCCGTGCCAACAATCGCCCTGTGGAGAATACACAACAACGGCTTAGAAAAAACCTCAGTAAAAAAGTACCCTTTAAGGAAAAACCCACAGGTTATCAGCGAAAAAATCATGACATGTCGCTCAACAAATCTCACAAAATTGACCGGAATGTGGCGCCACGCAATACTCATAGAGTGAACTCATTGCAAAAGCAGAGCATTAAACCGTCTGATTCTAGCGACTCGCGTCGTCATCAGCGGTCCACGTCTCAGCAGCGAAAGAAAGCCCAGAACCGTAACAAAGCCCAAAATCAGAGAGAAAACCGCAGTCGGTTTCGATAAAGAGCCGCGACAGAGTATCAGCTGAGTAGATTAGACTGACAGCTGCATAGCAGAAACTATGCAACTATCAGTTTATAGTTATTTCGCAAGTGACTATTTCAGCTATACTGTCGTCCGATTTCTAGCTCCGCCTTAAATAACCATCGTTTCAGCTGATCAACCAAAGAGTTTTAACCTTGTTACCCCGCTATTTCAAAATTAACGTTCCGGCTACCAACCACCTCCAACTGCTATTCGCCCTCTTTACCCTGTACATGACGACACTAAGTACCGCCGACATCATCACGATGAACAATGGCGATCAGATAAATGGTGAACTCGTGAAGCTCGAAGGTGAACATATTCATTGGGCCTCCGAAAACTTTGGGATCTTGATGGTAGAAACCGCCAATATTTCAAAACTCGAAACCGCTCAGGTTTTGAAGATAAATGGTCACAAAGATGGCTGTACCTTGACAGGCATGAGCAGAGGCCGAATGTTATATTCGTGCGGTGACGACAAGGAGTACAGCAATCAAGTACGCAGCGTGAAGACTTTAATGCCCTATGAGGATTTTATTCAGGGCGATCATTCTTATCGTGGAAAGGTTCGAGCTGCCGGAGATTTCGCAAATGGAAACACTAACCTACTGGACTGGAATATCGATATAGATATGGAATTTCGCCAGGGAGACTTCAGACAGCGCATGGCTGCGGTCTACGATAGTCGGTCTAGAGATAGCGACCCAGTAGCCGAGATATTTGACCTGCAATATCAATTAGATATTTTTTTTCATCAGCGCTGGTTTTCTTACAATAAGATTTCCTATGGCATTGACGAGCCCAAAAACATTGAAGAACAGTTTAACATTGGCAGCGGTATGGGTTATCAGTTGTGGGATAATGATTTGACTGCACTCTCGGTCGTCACTGGCTTGGGCTATACCAAGCGTAATTTTGATAGCGTCGATGAGCTGGATGAAATGACCAATAAAGGAAAGGACGAGTCCATTAATTGGCGTGGCGGTATTGATTTTCGATATCGGCTGCCGCTGTCCATCGGTCTATTTCATAGGAACGAAATTCTTTGGTCCTTGTCTGAATCTGATAGTTGGCAATTTGATTCTGAAACAGGAATACTGATTCCACTTGGTGCAGGTCTTTTTTCGGATTTAAAGATTGAATACGACTATGACAATAGTTTACGCACTGAGCTTTCAAACAAATCGGACACTCGTATCAAAGTTGGGCTGGGCTACGAATGGTAAGTAAAAATCGCGCGAAAGCGACATCGGGTTATGCTCTCTGTTCGCTTATGCATCTAACAATATTCACGATAGCTCTATTCCCTGTTTTCGTGAATGCCCAACCACCAGAGTCCTGCCAATGCCTGTGGCAGGGATCATTTAATGCCATTGTCAAACACTCTGACTTTATCGCCAGTGGCGAAGTGATTACCACCAAAGGTAATTCTATCGATTTCAAAATCGCCAAGACCATCGCTGATACTAAAATCAATTTTAAAGAGTTCAACGATGTCATTCGTATTTGGACCGACGACGGCAAACAATGTCGACCAGATATTACTGAATTTCCCGTGAACTCCCAGTGGGTAGTTGCACTGAAGAAAATTACTGACAGTATCCCTGATGGCTTCAATCCCAACACACCTAGCATCAGCTATGGGCGAGTTAACGATTACTATTTGTCAAAGTGCGGAGCCTACTGGCTCCGGTTAGATGAGGGCTATGTGGCTGGCAACCTTGTTAATGGTCAACGGTGGCAATGGCAAAATGATGACATGAATCCTGTCAGGCTTGAGTTAGTAGAGGCTTATGTTCATGGCATCATTCCAGAAAAGACACTGATCGAAGCATCAAAACCATTAACTGAAGCAAAAATTTTATTAAAAAAAACCAAACAATGGCTCCGCGATCAGTAACCTCTCGCCACTGCATTTTTGACCACGGCAGCCGCTGGCTAACTATCTTTGCGTCGAACAATATCCACCAGTTCATCAAGCATCCCCAGTGATAAACCCCAAATTCGCCTATCCTCAAAAAAGTAACAGGGCATATCGACATCAATGTTTTGCTTTTGCCATTTCATTGTCTGACGATTATCCCGATCAGCCAAAAACCCAAGAGGCACCCAAACCACCTCCGCAACTTCGTAATTGGGATTGAGATCTGGAACTTCGTCGATAGTAAATATATAGGGTGTTACCACCATCGAATAGGCACCCCGCAGAGCATGTGTTTCCCGATCTGATAATCGCCCGATACAGGCAGTGTGGACATGGGTATCCAAACCGATCTCTTCCCAGGTTTCTCGCCTGGCGGTATAGAGGTTATTATCGTCGGTAGCATCAGCCCGGCCACCGGGAAATGCCATATGTCCCGACCAAGGATCACCTTTACGATCAGCACGCTTTATCATCAACGCTTCGAGGCCATGATTTTCTTGACGAAGAATAACCGCAACGGCTGAACGTCGCGCCCAGCGTCGATACCATTTTTTGCGGGGCCTAAACTGCGCCAGCTGTTGCTGTGCTTGATCAAGTGTTTTAACAACCACTAAAAACTCCTGTCTGAGATATCAGTTTACTGGTGTATCATGCGCGCCTATGAATACTGACACGATTATACACTTCAGCAAAGTCTGGGCAGCGTATCGTATAGATCCGGTGCTACAGGATTTCAATTGGCACTGGAGACGAGGCGAGCAATGGGCCATTCTGGGAGGCAATGGGGCAGGTAAAAGTGCAGTTGCTCATTTAATGACCGACACTCTCCGCCCGCAACGAGGCGACATACTACGATCGCCAAACCTGCTTGCCGAAGCAGATATTCTGCATCTGAGCTTTGAGTTACAGAGACAGCTCATTGACCATGATGTCCGCTTTGACGATAGTGAAGCTCGCGACGATGCCTTCGATATTGGCACGACCGTAAGGCAAATTATCTTACAAAAGCATCCAGAGGATGAACGCTTCGCCAGCATCGCCAAACAATGTCATGTCGACCATATTCTCAACCGGGGAATTCGTTTCGTATCGACCGGCGAAAGCCGCAAAACGCTTCTGGCACGAGCCTTACTCAACCCGCCGAAGATATTAATACTAGACAACCCTTTTGAAGGGCTAGATCGGCAATCACAAGACGAATTGAAAGTGCTGATTAACGAGTTGCTGTGCTCTCCGCTTAAGGTTCTCTTGCTCATCAAGCAGGCCGATGAAATCCCAAAAAATACTGATCACGTTTTGTGGCTGGAACAGGGCAAAATTAAAGCGAGCGGCACTCGAGACAGTGTCATTACCCAGGCAGAACAGGCAGACGCCAGTATCAACATAGGCAGCCTCCCTGCGGCCAGCGAGCGACATTATCGAGTCGATAAACGGCAACCGTTGTTAGCATTTAAGGGAGTGAATATCAGCTACGGCCCGCAGCCCATTCTTAACGATATAAACTGGACGCTGAACTGGGGACAACACTGCTGTATTTCGGGGCCCAATGGCGCCGGTAAATCGACCTTGCTGAGCCTTCTCAGTGGCGATAATCATAAAGCCTATGGGCAAAATATCAGTCTGTTTGGCAGGCACCGAGGTAGTGGCGAGAGCATCTGGGAATTGAAAAAGAAATTTGGTATCGTCAGTACGCAGTTGCAGCTCAACCATGTCGGTAGGACACGGGTAGTAGAGGTTATTGCCTCGGGACTGTATGACTCAGTGGGGCTCTACAAAACATGCAGCGGCAAAGATAAAAAGATCGCTATGGACTGGCTGAAAGTGATGGGACTGGACGATATCGCCAATCACTTTTTTAACCAAATTTCTTTTGGCCAACAGCGACTTGCTATGCTGGCAAGAGCAATGGTCAAGTCGCCTCTCATACTGATATTAGATGAACCCTGTATCGGTTTGGACCGCCCCCATCGAGACCTGATTCTTGCACTGACTGATAAAATCGCTGCCCGTGGTGACTGCCATATACTCTATGTCAGTCATAGCGCCAATGAAATGCCTCATTGCATTAATCAACAACTGGAACTAGTCCCACACACTGGCGGTGGTTACACTGGGTGCGTCACACAGCACAACGCTGATGGCCGCTAATAAACTTTAACCAACTAGAATAGATTTTTGAACCATTGTAACACGCCCGGTAAGGTAGCCCGACAGCTGCTCCTTTCAGTTGGTGCCGTACCCTGTAGAAAAGGCATGTACCGGGCCCCTTCACAGACTTCACGACTCAACAAGCCAGATTGACTATCGATCCAGTGATAGGCAATTCCCGCCGGCACTGAAAAATCCAGCGGTTGATAACTTATTGCTTCAAAAAACTTACGCCACACTTTTAATGCGCCGCTGCTACCGGTCAAACCGGCACCGCCATTGTCGTCTCTACCAAGCCAGACAACCGATAAATAATCGCCCGCAAAACCAGCAAACCAGGAATCGCGCAAGTCGTTTGTAGTACCGGTTTTACCCGCCACCAAATAATCGGCTGGCAAGGTTTGATACACTGATTTTCCAGTTCCCTCTTGAACAACTTCTAGCATCGAGTAATGCAGTAGATGCATCAATGGTTTTTCCACAGCAACCTTTCTCACGACAGGATAACGAGCCAACACCACGTCATCTTTATCGGTAATATCAACAATCGAGCGCAATGGACTATAAACACCCGCCGAAGCAATCGTCTGATACATTGCCGCCACCTCAAATGGCGACAGTCCAACGGCCCCCAGTAACATCGACGGCAACGCCGAAATTGGACGTTTAACACCAAGTTGCTCAACCATGGAAATCACCTCTGACAAACCAATATCCATGCCTAGTCGAGCGGTAGCCTGATTGTAAGAGTTTGCTAGAGCACTGTGTAATAAAGGACTACCGTGATTTTTCCTGTCAAAGTTTCTAGGGCGCCAAATAGTACCGTCTCTGCCAGCCACCTCTACCGGCGCATCACTAATCCGTGTCGCTAATGAGTAACGATGTGATTGCTGTAATGCTGCCAAATAAACAGCCGGCTTAATTAACGAACCGATCGGTCTGACAGCATCCAGCGCTCGATTAAAACCGGCATAACGCATCTTTCTACCACCAACAACAGCTACTACATCGCCACTGGAGACATTCGTAACCACCATTGCACCCTGCAAGCTCTCAGGCTGAGCAGACAACACTGCAGCCACGCTGACTTCCGCATGATGCTGTGCAATTGGATCAAATGCCGTGAATATTTTCATGCCCTCTGTTTGCAAACTCTGCGCATTATAATCTCGTCTCAACTGACGTCGCACTAGATCCAGATAAGCGGGGAAAACAAACTCCCGCGCATTCGATTTCACCAAACCAAGTGACTGCTGCTTAAACTGTGTTGACTGCTGAGGGGTAATAAGCTGATGCTCAGCCATTACTGACAACACCAGATTGCGTCTTTGCTTAGCACGCTGCGGGTTTCGCCAGGGGTGAAAATAGGACGGTCCTTTTACCATTCCTACCATTAGCGCTATTTGTGCGGCGTTTAGCTCTTCAAGCGGTCGGTTAAAATAGTGTCGACTCGCCAGTGCAAAGCCATGGATTGCCTTCGCTCCCTCCTGTCCCAGATACACTTCATTGAGATAAGACTCCAGAATTTTTTCCTTGCTAAAATGTACCTCCACTAAAACTGACATCACCGCTTCAAGACCTTTGCGCCAAAGACTTCGATCAGCGGTCAGAAATACATTTTTAACCAGTTGCTGGGTAATAGTGCTGCCACCTTGTAAGGTTCTCCTCGCTTTCACATTTGTGACTAACGCCCTTGCAATAGATCGCGGCGAAATACCGAAGTGCTGATAAAAATCCCTGTCTTCAACTAGTAACAATATTTCCGTCAAGCTGCTGGGCACCTCGTCAAGTTTTACGAGTATACGATCCTCTTGATGCCTAGGATAAATACTACCAATTTCCAAAGGCTCCAACGCTGCACGTTCAAGATCAATAGAACCGGGCAGCTGCAGCTTTTCAACCGTGTTGTTGACGATACGGACGGTAAACCGTTGAGCGTTGTTCACCGCACCGTTCGCATTAAAGCCCCGGCTGTGAATCCAGAAATCGCCCCCCTGACGCTTAACAGTGCCGGGCTGCTGCCAATCACTGGCGGTACGATATCCGAGATGCTGTAGCTCCCGCTGCAGATCGTCAGCTGCTATTAACTTACCCGGGTAAAGCGACAGAACTCGCGCATAAACTCGTGCGGGTAATTGCCATTGTCGATCATTAAGACTGTAACGGACCTTGGCGTCTAAATACGCCAAACTGCCGAGCAACAGTACCGACAGCGCAATAATCATCTTCACCCAGGGGAAAGCGCGTCGAGGGGATTTGATCTTCTTCTTTGCCAAGCGTTTTTACCCACCATTACCGTTAATTTTTAGAGGTATTAGATTAACATGGCAATTATCAATCAGTACCGTCAAACTCGCCATTGAATACGTTGCATTCGCACTGACATTGCGGATAATAGGCCCACGAAATCAATCTTTTTTTGGACATCCCCCACAATGAAAAAATACCATATCTATGGCATTGGTGCCGCTCTTGTCGATACGGAAATCCAAGTGACTGACCAAGACTTGTTAGATATGGGGGTTGAAAAAGGCTTAATGACACTAGTGGATGAAGAGCGCCAACACCAGCTCAGTCATCACTTGGATGGCCATCTTGTGCATGCAAAACTCGCCAGTGGCGGGTCTGCCTGTAACAGTATATTTGCCGCCAGCTGCTTTGGCGCCAACACTTACTACTCCTGCAAAGTCGCCGATGATGTCAATGGCCGGTTCTTTCTCAGCGATCTTGAAACAGCGGGGGTAGACTGCAACAGACAATCACCTGATAGCGAGGGTATTACTGGGAAATGTTTGGTAATGATTAGCCCAGATGCCGAACGTAGTATGAATACTCATCTTGGAATCAGCGAATCTCTATCGATCGAACAAGTCAGCTCCGACGCGATTGCTAAGTCTGACTATGTCTATCTCGAAGGCTATCTGGTGACTTCAGAAACCGGAAAAGCGGCCGCCATCGAAGCTCGGAAAAATGCTGAACAGGCTGGTGCAAAAACAGCCATCAGTTTGTCTGATCCAGGTATGGTAGAGTTTTTCAAAGAGGGTTTGAAAGAAATGATAGGAGACCGAGTTAACTTGGTTTTTTGCAATGAAGCAGAGGCCATGGGCTGGGCCGATAGCCTCGATCTGGATACAGCTATTGACTCCCTTAAAGAGATCTCCGATACCTTTGTCATAACTCTGGGTTCAAAAGGTGCCTTAGTATTTGATGGCGTCAACCTTGAAACTATTGCCGCACATCCAGTTAATGCCATTGATACCAATGGGGCCGGTGACATGTTTGCCGGGGCATTTCTATACTCGATCAGCCAGGGACACAGTTTCAAAACCGCTGGCAATCTGGCAAGTCTTGCCGCTGCAGCCGTTGTCAGCAACTATGGACCGCGTTTAACTAAGGCTAAACATCGGGAACTACTCGACAGTTTTGCCAGCTAACTCCCTATAGACTATAACAATCAATAACATTGAGATTGTCGTAGTCTAACAGTGAGACCGGAGAAGGAACGCCAAAAATGACGACTGAAGAACGCATTTTATTACTTCAATCAACTCCTTTTTTTGGGGCTACTAATGAGCGTAGTGTTGCGCTTTTGCTCGGTCTCTCTAAAACAATACATCTTTCAGCTGGAGAGTTTTTCTTTCATCAAAACGACAAAGGTGACTCTCTGTTCTTACTGGAAAAAGGCAGCGCTGAAATTTTCAAGACATTTAATGGCATTGATTACGTTTTACGAACCGTCAATAATGGCGATTGCTTTGGGGAGATGGCGCTTATCGATTTCACTCCACGCAGCGCAACGGTGCGCGCAAAGACCGATTGTACCGCCATTGAAATCTCATCGAAGGCACTGCACAGTCTCTATCAGCAAGACTGCGAACAATTCTTGATCGTTCAAATGAATGTCAGCCGCGAGGTCAGCCGACGACTAAGGCTGTCCGATGAACGCTGGTTTCAGTCACAAGTGGAAAACAACTGCACATCAAGTAGTTAGAATTATCGGTGAGATTAATCTACCGCTAGCTATGATCAATAGCCCGGTTACGCTTTGGCATCCGCGCGACAAATTGATTGCGGGACAATGACAATAAAACGGCAACTAATTTTGCCTCGTTGTCCGTTCCGGTTTTCATCAGCAACTTGTGGAAATAGGCCCGTATTAATTCCCGCGGCTGACCGCAATCATCTGCTATGTCTTCTACAGGTTTACCACGCATCAGCCCCAGACAGAGACTCGATTCAACAGCAGACAAACTCAACTGCTCCACAACCACTGCTGGCAATTCTACTAATTCTGCACTCTCTTCAAATACCGACTTCACTGCAAACCTCTGGTCTCTTTAAATGGAGTACTGAACATAGCTTTGGGATAACCCTATTACTGTGTAGGGTAGAGTGGATCTTATCGCTTAACGGGATCAGCTTCGCGCAAAAATTCTGGTAATAATTGTCAAAGTCAATTAAACCCATAAAACCGATTTACCCAAAAGTCTCTAATATATGGAGGTCTATGAATATATAACTGCAAAAAAGCCGTTAACCGGTGCTCTAAATCAATGATTTATACGTGACTAGACGTATAAATCCTGTGTTTTGAACGTATGATGGCCCTGTCCAACTTTCCGAATCGATAAGGAATGGCATTATGATAATTACGAAAATACTGGCACTTTCATTAACGGCCTTGTTGTTTGCCTGTGCTTCGAGCACGCCAACGCCAGCGCCAACACCTCCAGCCCAACTAGCACAAGACCGCGGTTACGAGCTGGGAAAACCGATCGACAGGATCATGAATTACCGTTTGGACAGCTGGAATTATATCAATCCACAAGCGGTGATCATTCATGCGGGGGGTAATCGAGACTATCTGGTGACGTTACGAGATCGTTGCCATGAACTCATGAATACCGAGGTACTTGCGACGACATCCACAGGTAGTGCTATGCGAGCCAAGTTCGATGCGATTATCGTATCGCTGGCTGGGTCGCGATTAGCTCATTCTACGAGCAGTACCAGAAAATGTTACATTGAGGCGATCTATTTGATCAGTCGAGTCAAAACACCCAGTAAGCAATAATCGGACTACCAAGCCTATTGCTCATGGTTAGTCGTATCAAAGCGTTTGCCCACCACGGATTGTCATCAACCCGTCACTGGCTGTCGTTCCAGTGCGGCCAATGATTGGGTAAGAACAATGGCACTGGGTGTTATGTCGGCGCTATAGACTAAGACTTCGACACCGCTGGACAGCGCTTCGCGGAAGGTCTCGCCATAACATTTATCAATGAGGTCCGCCGGGGCTATCCGCGCAATGCCGGCATGCAATACACAAAAAAACAGTACCGCCCGGTGACCGTGGTTTACCATCAAAATCAGTTCTCGGAGATGTTTACGACCCCTATCGCTGACCGCATCAGGGAACACACCCAGCCCCCCTCCCACATGCAGGGTGACACTTTTTACTTCAACATAGCATTTAGCGGTTTTTTCTCCTCTGCTTTCTTTTTCCAATAGTAAATCAATACGACTGTTCTCATCGCCATACTTCACTTCCGTATAAATCCGTTCATAATCCGCTAGTTCGAGAACGGTACCTGCCTCAATCGCCTCCTTTACCAACCCATTCGCTTTGGCAGAATGAATACACACCATATTGCCATCAGCCCCCCTCACCAACTCCCAGGTATGCGCATACTTTCGCTTCGGGTTATCTGAAATAGACAGCCATACCGTTGAACCAGCCTCAGCACACCCGGTCATAGCGCCCGTGTTAGGACAATGTACTGTAATTATTTCACCGCCTTCTAGCCTCACGTCCGCCAGAAAACGCTTGTATCGCTTAATTAGAACCGCTTTAACCAAAGGAGGTAATTTCAAGGTAGTGCGCCATAGAGAATCAACAGAGTCACCATTTTCGAACCACCCTATCTCCGTGTCAATTATTTCCTGCTCAGTACACCCCTTCTAATCGGACCATTTCTCGTATAAGCCTCACTGACGCCAGTTCTTTGCCACCGCCCTACTTTACGTCAACGCTGCCAAGTCATGAGCCGACGCTTACATCGAATTTGACCGCAGCAACGACGCCAACCATGCATTTTATCGACGGCGAAACCTTCCAGCGCCGACAAAGCTATTCTGTATCGCTCATATTTGTATTAAGCTGTCATCCGAAAAGCAACCGACCCTAGAACAGCCAGAAGTTGGACCCCGATGTCACCCAAGCAAATCAATAGCCATATTCCTACAGCCTATCGGCATTTTACTGCCGAGCAATGGGCCCGTCTGAGAGCTGACACACCTATTGTTCTCTCCGAACAAGAAGTCATCGAGATGCGCGGCCGTGGCGAAGTCATTTCGTTGGAAGAAGTTACCATGATCTATCTTCCACTTTCTCGATTGTTAAACCTGTATGTCGGTGCCACTCAAGACCTACATCGTGTTACGTCATCGTTTCTCGGCCGCCTACAACCCAAAGTTCCCTATATCATTGGACTGGCCGGCAGCGTCGCTGTTGGGAAAAGCACCACTGGCCGTATATTACAGGCGCTATTGGCACGCTGGCCAAACCACCCCAAAGTGGACCTTGTCACAACCGATGGTTTCTTGCACGACAATGCCACCTTAGAAATGCGCGGTCTTTCAGATCGAAAAGGGTTCCCGGAAAGTTTCGATCAACGACAACTAATTACTTTTCTCAATGATGTTAAATCTGGAAAATCTAATGTGTCTGCCCCAATTTACTCTCACCAAATTTATGATATTGTCCCCGACGAGAGCAAGGTCATTGACCAACCAGACATTTTGATCGTAGAAGGGTTAAACGTACTTCAAGTTCCCCAATTAAGGGAGGGAAGTGACACTCCTCCCGCTATTTCTGATTTTTTTGATTTCTCAATATATCTTGATGCCAATGTTCAGGATATAGAAAAGTGGTACGTTGAACGAATTTTAAACTTGCGGGAAACCGCGTTTCGCGACCCTGACGCTTTCTTCCATGGCCTCGCTAAAGTGTCAGAAAAGGACGCTATCGATTTCGCACATCGGATATGGAAAACAGTTAATGAAGAAAATCTTCGACTAAACATTCTGCCGACTCGAGAGCGAGCTCAGTTAATTTTACGGAAGAATGTTGATCACGCAATATCCGATGTGTATTTACGAAAACTGTAGCAAATATCAAAAACCCGCTGCAGTCGATCAGACGCCTTACAACCCTCCAGTAAAAGAGAGTAGTCATTGCTAAGTTACAGACATTCATTTCACGCCGGTAATTTTGCCGACATCCTTAAACACATTGTACTGGTGGAAGCTCTTGGCCATTTTGTAAAAAAAGAATCGGCTTTCGAATATGTTGATTCTCACGCTGGCGCCGGCCTGTTTAATTTAGCATCGAAAGACGCCAAAAAACTCGAAGAACATAATTACGGAATTTCGAAACTTGTTGCCAGCGACTTTCCTGAGTTGTTAGACTTTTTTACAGCTATACGCGCCTATAACAAATCAGCAAAGATCAATTTTTATCCTGGATCACCTGCCATCGCTAAACATTTTTTACGCAAGCAGGACAGAGCCTGGCTATACGAATTACATCCACAAGATTATAAATCACTGTGCAAAAACGTCGAAAGCAGTAAGAAAATGCGTGTATTTTGTCAAGATGGATTAAAGGCCCTTGAATCTGTATTACCACCGACGAGCCGACGAGGCTTAATATTGATCGATCCATCCTACGAGATAAAGTCGGAATATGAACACGTATTTCGGGCCTGCGTTAATGCTTACAAGAAATTTTCAACCGGAACCTATATCGTTTGGTATCCCGTAGTCGAGCGACGACAAGTCGATGTTATGGAGAAAAAATTCATTCTCAGTGGCATCAAAAACATCCAACGCTTTGAGCTGGGCCGGTCTGCTGATACCCGCGAACGAGGAATGACATCCTCCGGTGTTTTTGTCATAAATCCTCCGTGGACGCTGTTTCAAAAAATGTCGGCACTGCTTCCTCGACTTGCAACAATACTTGGGGACAAAAACGATGGCTTTTTTAAATGCGATATTCTTGTAGCAGAGTAGCGATTAAAACTGAACTAACGCCAACCGGCAGCGCTCTATGACCACAGCTCTTGATCATTTGGTTTTTGCAACACCTGACCTCCAAGCCAGTACAGCTTATATAGAAAACTTGCTGGGTATTAGACCGATGGCCGGGGGCACTCATCCTGGCATGGGAACGAGCAATGCACTGTTGGCATTGGGGGGACAAAGTTATCTGGAAATTATCGGCCCCGATCCAAAACACAAGGGGTTTCAAGGTAATCGACCCTTCGGAATAAACGATTTGGATGAAGCAAAACTGGTAACTTGGGCGGCCCAAACAAAGGGGCTGTCTTCTTTTGTACAGCTACTGAAAAGCCAGGGTGTTAGTTACGGAGATGTAACGGCAATGACGCGAAAAACACCGCAGGGAGAACAACTCAACTGGAAACTCACCTTTGCAACCGATAAAAATTTAGCCGGAGTTATCCCATTTCTGATTGACTGGGGCCGGTCATCACACCCCGCCTTGCGCTGTCCACAGGGTGCTCGACTGAAGCGGCTAGAACTCAAGCATCCATCGCCACTAAAGATTGCAGCCGTTGCTAAGGCGCTGGGACTGGAGGCTGAAGTGATTGAATGCCAACAACCGGGTTTACGCGCCATCATTGAATGTCCAAATGGCGAAGTCGCGCTCAGTTAATCAAGTTTACTTCACGGTGTGATAGTCGATTTCCGCAGGCATTTTTTCATCACTGAACACAGGCCTCATGGTACCCAGACAACATCAGGCCGAGCCCAATAGCCTCGGCCATTTTTCAAAGTGAACTTTGTATCAATTTAATCGGCGTTCCATCTAGACCGGTATTTACGGCAATATCCGCCATACTGTTTATGCAGCCTTACGAGGGAGACAGCAGCTCTCCTTTCTGCTCGCCTAGATCGTCATAGTCTCTCTGGAAATATAGTCTCACTGGAAATTCTGTGATGACAGGCAGAATCAAACCAAACCTAATCCACGCTTCGTAACGGGCTTTGCTGTGATTGACCCGCGAACTCCGTAGATCAATTTTCGGGAAACCGTTATTGACCTGCATGATACCGCCGCTCCCATTTGCGCCCTGTGGAGGACTCAGGACATTCTCGGCCTCTCGAGGCTTTTGACTGCCAATTTCCGTATGGTCTAATCCGACGTAAGGGATAAGGGGATCCCCATCAAAACCGAATTCGCTGGAAACAGCGAGCATAGTGTCGTTAACATTAACCGTGTTCTGGTCTGTGAGCGTTGGCGCTGTGCCTACAGGCGCGAACGTTCCGAACACTACGGTCAGAATTAATAGCGTAATCTCGCCTCCATGGTAATCTCGATCGCGCTTCTGCAAGATAAAACTATCGGTCTTTATACCGGCACGACGAAACATCTGTTATGTTGTAAACCTTACAATTCATAAACGAGGAAAAAAATATGTTCAGTCATATTATGGTTGGTGCAAATGACGTTCAGGAAGCGAAAGTTTTCTATGATGCAGTTCTTGGTGCAATGGGGCATGGAGCTGGTGTTATCGACGAAAACGGTCGTTGTTTTTATATTACATCAGGCGGCATATTTTCAATCAGCAAGCCTATTGATGGCGAGCCCGCTTGTCACGGCAACGGCAGCACCATTGGTTTTGCCGCAGAAAACATCGCTGCAGCAGACGCCTGGCACGCCGCGGGTCTAGCTAACGGTGGTATCACCTGTGAAGACCCTCCTGGTGTTCGCGAAGGTGGTGCCGGTAAGATGTATCTAGCCTATTTACGGGACCCTTCTGGCAATAAAATTTGTGCTCTCCATCGCATGAGCTAACTCTCGATAGACTCCGTTCCCGGGCACTCTCAACTAACATCAGTTGTATCCGGGAACGTCCAAGCCTTACTACCCTTTACCTCATGCAATGCCATGCAGAAACCCGTTATCGCTCCACAGAGCCTTTAAACTCAAACTCATAGATCCGGAAAAACCAAAGAGTAAATCTGATGGTGAATTGATCCACGGCAATTCTTAACGCCTGGTAGATCCACTAGGGCCATATTGATGAGTTATTCATAGTGAATTGCGAGTACGACAACGTCGTTTTTTGGGGTGCGGGCTGATATGACCTCCTCGACCGAGCTTCATCGCCAGACCTCAAGACCGGTATACTCCGCTAACTAACGTTTTGTCGCTCAAGAATGCGAAGTCGCGAATGAATCTCATCATGATCGACATAAGTACCGCGAAGATGACGACGCCCCGCACCGGGATCAAAGCTATCACGGCCATGTAACAACCGACGATTATCAAAACCAATTAGATCTCCGGATTGATAGGGATAGCTAATCTGGAATTGTGGGTCCGCGGCCAACTGATGAAAACGACGGACTGCCCGATAAGCTCGGCCTACATCTTCATCAGCCATGTCGGGAAATGCTCGTACCGGATAGAAAGCCCTAATAGATAATGGTGCCTGCGATACGCCGTAATCTAACATCGGGCCCGACCATCGATGATCATGATCCCGCGACCGATTAAAGAAAATCCAGTTAAGGGACGCCAACGCCTGATGAATCTTTGGCTCCTCTTCCTTTAGATGGCGGGCAATAGCTTCGCCGTCAGCCATTGTAGCGAATCCGCCAGTTACCGTATTTTCGAGGCAATGCAGAAATTGATAGCCGGGCGGGATTTCCCGCGTGGGAAGGTCGGTGTGCGGCCCCAATCGAAACGGAGTATTGGCTGTAGAGTTTTCCTCATTCCCCAGAATCTCTGCTTTAACCGACCAGGCAAGACCAAAATTTGTGTCACGTTGAGCGCCTATACGATTGGTCACATCCAATACCGTTGACATGCCCACCGGCAACCCCGTCAATCTCCCGAAGCCGAAACGGACCATAGCGCGCAGCCATTCGGCCAGTGCATCATCATCGTTAAGTACAGCTGCCCCGTCGAATGTAGGAGGGGACACTAAAGTTTTGGCAGTCCATATCTCATGAGCAGGCAACAACGCATCTTGTCGATGCTGTCCATCAGCTACATGCCGCAACCAACCGGGATGGACTTCGCCCCTAAAACCATCAGAAAACACCAATTCCAATGCCCCCGATGAATTCGCCAATGCAGATGTAACAACTAAATTAGCATTAATAAAAGCCGGATCGAGCGTACCCTCACGGGTTGCAGGATCAGTTGCTCCAGGTGCCACCACACATTCTCTGAGCCACCAGCAATGACTTCGAAGGGTCTGGCCACCAGCCCATTCGATAATCACAAACTCGCCCGCGATACTAGCTCGCGCTATCGGCAGCCAGTCGTATTCATAAAAATCTGGAGTGAGTGGTTCCGCCTGATAATCCATTTGCTGTTTCCAAAATTGGCAACGTCTGTCACATAGGGCTGCTAAAGAGAAGCAGTATAATCCCACGGTTAGCTAAAATATATCCCTTCAATTTCCCTGCCCAATCGTCGAACTTAGTGATAATTAGCCAGCGTGCTTGAATACCCTGCACATCTGCTTGGAGTATACTCAAACAACTTATCGGGGGTAATAATCATGACCTTAACCAATCAGAAAGCAGTAACGACGGGGCATATTTTCGACGCCCTACCGAGGGACTTAGACACCGAATTATTCGATATTCTTGTTGAAAACAACAACGTGAAAATTGAGCGGATAGTCTCTAATGGACATAGCTCACCGGACTCGGGCTGGTACGTTCAAGACCGCAATGAATGGGTGATTGTACTCCAAGGAGAAGCCACTATAGCGCTGGAGGACGGCCATACAGTTAGTCTCATAGCAGGCAGTCATCTAAACATTCCTGCGCACACTAAACACAAAGTCATATGGACAAAAGAAAAGACCGAAACGGTTTGGATCGCCGTCCACTATTAGCATTGAGAATTTTAGCTCAAAAGAACAACCAGATTAGTGTAAGAAATATTGCTTTCTTCGATGATGTAAAAGCATTTCAGTCGTGAAAATAGTCAGCGCCAGCCAAATACAGCTAAAGGTGATCAACCTGTCGAGACCAAAAGGCTCACCGTACATAACTAAAGCAATCACTAAAGAGATACTAGGTGCCAAATATTGAAACATTCCGGATGCCGTCAACGAAATTTTAGTGATCGCTGCAGAAAAACACAGCAGTGGAATCGAGGTTACTACACCCGCGGATACTAACAAGAGATTGGTATTAAGATCAGCAACGCCAAATTGTAACTGCCCTTTTTCATAGATCCAAAATAACGCAAACAGCGCAAAAGGTACCATCATCAAGGTTTCAAGCGCCAGCCCGGCAACAGAATGCAAGTTGAGGTTCTTTCGAATCAGACCATAGAAGCCGAAACTAAAAGCAAGTGACAAGGCAATCCATGGGATTTTTCCAAAATACATAAGCTGAAAAAAAATACCGAAAAAAGCGATAAAAATAGCCACCCACTGCAATGGTCGCAGCCGTTCTCCCAAAAAAATTACCCCCAAAAAAACACTCACCAAGGGGCTAATAAAATAGCCTAAGCTGGTTTCTACAATATTGTCATTAACTATCCCGTAAATAGAAAGAAGCCAATTAGCCGCTATTAATAAAGCACTAAAAAACAATAAACCCAGCTTACGTGGAGGTAACCGAAGCCGGTCCAGCTGCCCGGTGTAGACCAGCACGCCCAGCAGAAAAACTACAGACCACAAAACCCTATGCACAAGTATCTCAATAGCAGAAACATGGTCAACAGCCTTGAAGTAAATAGGTAAAATCCCCCAGAATACATAGGCTGTGAGCGCAAAATAGGCACCCTGTATCGTTGACTTCTCAAACATCTGACTCATTGACTCATTGCGCCTATCGGGATACTAGCATTACCACTTAACCATGGTGGCGCTGATCATACTCACAATAGCTGAATATCACTAGAACTTACGTTATTGTCAATGTTGCCACAGTGACGTCTTAATTAAATCTATAGATCAATGAAGATTAAGCGTTACACCGGGTTGTGGAAATCTTCCTCAATAAACCTGTGGTATATTTTAGCGACCGATATCTCGGCAAATTTGGATAATCCCGACCATTGTCGGAAAAATCTGCGGGCCCTGGTTAATCAGCCCTTACGCTGGTAATTCTAAACGATGAAAAAAATAGCCCTCCTCGTAATTTTGGTATTTTCGGCGTATGCCTATGTAGATAAAAACGCTGCATCTATACCAATGTCGCTAACAAACCCTGCCAGCGCGCTGTCGGCATTAAGCGACGCTTTTAACAACAAAACCAGTAATATTCAGGTCGAAGGTATAGGGATTGTTGTTCATCTGTTTCCCGACGACCGTAAAGGAAGTAAACATCAAAAGTTTATCCTGAAGCTGTCATCAGGCCAGACCGTATTGATCTCCCACAATATTAGTCTGGCTGCACGTATCAATTCGTTGAAAAAGGGCGATATGGTCAACTTCTATGGAGAGTATGAATGGAATCCCAAAGGCGGCGTTGTTCATTGGACCCATCGAGACCCAACCGGTAAACACCGTGATGGCTGGTTGAAACATAATGGCTTAATTTTCCAATAACTGAACGCTAGTCCAGCTGCTCCCGCACTATCATTTTTCCCCTGAGATGTTCAAAATCGTCTAGAACCTAGACTATAAACACTATAAATTTGGTTTGTCGTCATTAAAGCAGGATCAATGAAACAAACACTGGCTGGATTAATGCTGTTATCCACTGGTGGCCATGACTCAATGAAACGCCCCTGGGTATTGTTTATCTTCGGCTTAGCGACATCAGTTTTCAATGTCGTTGACCACGGTACAATAAATCATCCCAATCACTATTCACCAAGAAGAGCGATACTTCAATGATTAAAATTGCGGCCATCGATCATATTGTTTTGAGAACAAGTCATCTCGAATCCATGTTATATTTCTACTGCAAGATTCTCGGCTGCGAGATAGAGAGAAAGTTACCTCAACAGACCGGACTGACCCAGCTCAGAGCAGGCAGTGCTCTCATAGATCTGGTTACAATCGACTCCCAGCTCGGTAGAGTTGGTGGCGGGCCACCGTCGGCAAAGGAAAATAATGTTGACCATTTCTGCCTGCAAATAATGCCAATATCTGAACATGATATGAGGCAGCATTTAAACAGCTTTGGCATTGAAACCGGCGATTTTATAAAACGATATGGTGCTCAGGGATTTGGCAATTCGATCTACATCCTAGACCCTGATCGCAATACGGTAGAGCTGCGTGTTCAGCAATGAGATAAGACAACATGTACAGCGGCGAAAAACTAAATAGCATTACTCACTGGGTTGGCGCGGCACTCGCATTGATAGGCTTTGGCGCCTTGCGAACGCTTAGAATTCAGCAGCATAACGCCTGCTTTATCATCAGGTCTATGATTTTTGGGGTCACGCAAGTCCTGCTATACACCACGCCTAATCAAGAAATTTTTCACCTTTAATCCAAGGAAAAGCAATGAGCGTTCTGCCCGCCTGTCCCCAATGTGCATCAGACTATACCTACGAAGATCAATCGCTCTATATTTGCCCACAATGCTTCCATGAGTGGTCTGCAACTAGCGATTCCAGTAATAATAACGATGAATTCAACATTGTGGACTCGAATGGAAACCGTCTGCTAGACGGTGATACAGTGACTGTAATCAAAGATTTAAAGGTTAAAGGGACTTCGTCTGTAGTAAAAGTAGGTACCAAAGTAAAAAACATTCGACTGGTGGAAGGCGATCACGATATCGACTGTAAAATCATTGGCATAGGCGCAATGAAATTGAAATCTGAGTTTGTTAAAAAAGCCTAATACGATTATTTCGCTGTCGACAATTATGATGGGAGGTACCCTGTAACGATAAGCTATCGCTTTTCAATATGACACTCCCCCGGTGTGTACGAACATTATCCTTTCTTTTCAGTTCTGCTTTCAGCATAAATTCTGGCTTTTTTTTCTTCGCCCAGCTGGTATTTCAGATCGGCAACTGATTGCTCTAGGAGTTTTTGGGTGTCCTTAGCCTGCGTCAAATCATCTTGAAGTCTATCAAGCTCGCTTTCTGCGGCAACAAGCGCCGATTTCCCCCCTGAAAAACTCTTTCCCACCCAATAGCCGATCAACAAACCAAATAACAAGGCGATAACAAACGCTGGCCACATAATAAATCCCGACAATAGATCGTTAATGAGTCACTGGCAATTGCCAGCGACAGTTATAAAAAATTTTCTGTGTAAAAATTCAGCCTGTTCCTGAAAAATACGGCGACTATTTTCCAGTACTAAAGACTTAGCAGAGTTTGGTCGACAAGGCAGCACAACTGACTCCACATTAACGTCACTTAACCTGCGATCTCATTGGGCGACAGCGTGGCACTGTTAATGTTGGCTCTTCTGCTGGCGCCTAACTCTTAACTGTTCGGACTGCTTTTTCACCATGTGTTGAATAAGCAATTCCTGATCGTTAGTATTAATTTCAGTAAAATTCAATCGAACAAAGCAGCGGTTATCATCGTCCGGTTCTTCCGGGGAAATTCTAATGCAGTCCACGACATTCGCCATCGCCACCACATGTAATTCGGTCGGGTGCAGGATAATATCTAATTTTAACAATTGTCCTTGTTTCAGCATCTCCTCATTAGCAAAGGCAATACCACAAGCACTCACATTAACCTGGCGCAAGGTATAAGCAACCTTATGCATTAATTCAGCGTCAACGTCCATTTGTAGTATAACAAAATTGAGTTTTTTATTGAGTAGTTCGAGTAGCTCAGCTGCGACCGGTGTTTGCTGCTTACAACTTTCCAACAACGTTTGTATTCGATTATCAAAATGTGAAGCATAGTCAAAGTTACCACCATGATCATTAGACCGCAGGGCAAAAACTTTCGCTTCCTCGTTACCTAAAAGCTCATAGCTAATGCCCATAGAGTCATCGATTCGGAAATAGCGGCGGCGTTCTTCTGTCATATTACCTCATCATTTATCTGTCGTATCGCACGATAAAAATTTACCATGCCGTTAAAAAATACTAAAATATTTCCGAGCGATCCATGTCAAACACCGGTATGTCTCCAGTATTTTCCAACTGCAGACTTTCGAAAAGCACGGGGTCTTGCAGTTTCAAATCACGCAGCCCCGCCTTCATCATATCACTGCCAAGGCCCTGCTGAATAACTATCTCGACTCTCCGGTTTTTTGCCCGCCCCTCCACCGTATTGTTGCTACTTAACGGCCTAGTTTCAGCAAAGCCGCTGACCTCAACACGACGAGGATTAAGAATATTGCCCTCGAAAATCGCGTGTGCAACGGATACCGCTCTGCTAGTAGATAGTTCCCAATTAGAACGGAATCTGGTCGTTTTAATCGGGTTGTTATCAGTATGTCCCTGTATCGAAATTGCTCCTTTTTTAGTAGCAAGCACGTCTGTCATTTGCTCGAGTAGCGGGAAATAGCTACCCGACAAGTCGGCCGAACCCGATGCAAAGGAACCTTTTTCTTTTATTCGTATGATAATTCGTCGACCTCTAGTTTCAACTTCAATCTCTCCTTTGCTGATTTGCCCTTGCAAAGCATTGGCAAGGTCTTTCGCATCCTCCTGAGTTTCACTGATCATTTCTTCAATTCTATCGATAAAGACTTGTTGGTCCATTTCCTTCTTGCTCAGGTCAGTACCGTCACCCTGCTGTTCTTTGGCATCTATTTCTAAATCATAGTCTTCAGCGGCCTTGACCTCCAATGATAGCTCGGCAAGGTTATCAGTGTACTGATAAATCTGATTAATCGGAGTTGGGTCGGCACGGCCAGGACTGAATTCCTGAGCGATGATGCTGGTACCCTTGGGTGGGCCTTTCATGTCTAATTTATTTTGGACACCAAACGCTTGCGCCATTGATCCGGCCAAACGCTTGAATTTCATCGCATCCATTTCTGAGAAAGATAGCAGCAAGACAAAGAAACACATCATCAATGACATCAGGTCGGCAAACGTGCTCATCCATCCCGGTGCTCCCGGTGGCGGACAGGGCGGACAAGTGTCGCTGTCGTCACTCATCAGCTTGAGGTCGCTGGCTGGCTGGCAAATAATTGCGGAGCATCGAGTCAATGACGCGGGGGTTTTGGCCACTTTGAATGGCCAATAACGCATCAATAACCAAGCTCTTGTTCATCTCTTCTTCGCCACGACGCAGGGTTAACTTATCAGAGATCGGTATCGCGACCATATTGGCTAACATAGCGCCATAAAGCGTCGTAAGCAGCGCCACAGCCATAGCCGGACCAATTGACTTGGGATCATCCATATTCGATAACATCGCAACCAGACCAACCAACGTCCCGATCATTCCCATCGCAGGAGCAACATCACCCAAAGCGGCGAAAATACTTGCGCCTTGCTCATGCCGCTCAACGGTTTTGTCTTTGTCCTTGGACAACAAAGCTTTTACAACGTCGGGGTCATGGCCATCGACCAACAGCTGGATCCCTCCTTGCAAGAAGTCGTTTTCGACCTCTTTCCCCTCAAGGGATAATAGCCCCCCTTTCCGTGCAGCATCAGCAACAACAACAATTTCGTCAATCATCGCAGAGGGGTCAGTAGACTTAAAAAAGAAGGCCTTGGCCGCCACTTTCCCTGCGCCCAAAAATTGACTCATACCAAACTTCGAGAGAACCACAAACAGACTACCGACGAAAACAATGAGCACAGCCGACATGTTAGTAAACATGCCTATACCACCGCTCAGTACCATCGACGTAATAATAATCGCCATCGCGCCGACAACACCAATAACCGTTGCTAAATCCACTACCCGACTCCCGAGTTATTCATTAAGCCCATGCGCAGCAACATAAACCTCATCTTCTATGTCGACAGTTTAACCCCAACCGCAAGTTAATACAGTACCCGATCACCCTTTCCCAATTTAGCGGCGTGATACCCGCATTTTTTTGCACCAACACCTGTTATATTTGGCAATAGCTGATTAAAAAAGCACAAGCGCCCGCAAATATCGACTCCGGTGGGGTATTAACCCCTATCATCCTCTCAGTTAACGTGCCAAAATTTTAACCTCATTGATAATACACTTTTAACCATTACCTCGGAGCAGCCGAATGACCAATACTAAAAAGAGCATCGATTTTGAAGAGGCTCTCGACCAACTGGAAGAACTGGTCGAAGACATGGAAAATGGTGATTTAACGCTGGAAGAGTCTCTAAAGGCTTTTG
>Ga0206127_1000221_pt1 | contig 74202 bp, 71 predicted proteins | sample Helgoland_Spring_6_FD_148646 | JGI IMG/M metagenome (GOLD analysis project Ga0206127, IMG submission 148646) | Pelagic subsurface seawater microbial communities from Kabeltonne, Helgoland, North Sea - Helgoland_Spring_Bloom_20160419_1 | ecosystem: Environmental > Aquatic > Marine > Epipelagic ...
TTTTGATGTCAACGATTTAATTTATTTTTCTTTTCAATTAAACCTTGCTACATCCCGCACCAAATATACGTTTACCGTATAAGCAACAAATTAGGAAATCCTGTTTATTGCGGTTGACCTAACCGGTTGTCCTTGAAGCGATCCGGTATCCTATAGATTTATACTTAGGCGTCAACCTTTATAATTAAATAAAATGTTTTAATGCTATAATCAGGTTGTTTTTCACTCAAGATGTATGAATTCTACTCAGTTGTTAATAAATTGAATTTTTTGTCTTTATGCATGTCGTATTCAATAGATTTATAAAGAAGTGGTAATAAAGGTATGTTGAAGGTTGTTACATTGGCAATAGTTTTTAGTTCTCTAGCTTATATACCTGATACATTTTCAATCGAAACAAAGATTGAAACAAGCAATACTCAATTCAGTGAAAAGTTTCTTCAAAAACAAATTAATCAGAATGTCACGATAGGCAGAGCAATCAAGACCATAGTAGGACATTACCCGCAACGAGCAGCATCAATAGTAGGTACAGCGCTAGATTTATATCCAGAACAATATAAAGAGATCATGCATGCTGCTATATCTGCACAACCCACTTTAGCTGATGAAGTGGTCACCATGGCACTCAATAAAGGTATTAGCAACTTATCTAGTATTGTTGAAACCGCAATAAATGCAGATCCAAGCTACATAGACTTTGTAGTAACAGCAGCAGCGCATTCGACTCCTGAAAAATTAAATGAAATAGTGCGGATTGCTATCATTTCAGAGCCTGATTCGGCAGATTATATTGTGCAATCTCTTGCTAAAGAACATCCAAATAAAATTGTCGATATATTAACATCCGCAATAGGCGCAGTACCTTATGTTGGTGAATATGTTGTTGAAGCGTTACTGGCTATTTATCCAAATGATGCCGAGCTTGTTATCACTACAGCAGTTCGAGAATCTGGCGACCACAGAGAGTATGTGAAAAGGATTATTGAGATTGCACAGAATGCTGGAGTGAATATAGAAAAACTTGAAGCTTACGCAATTAACGGTGGTGCAACAAATGAGGAAGTTTCTCAGGTTTTAGATAGTAATCAGTAAATTTATTTTAGATATAAAAAAGCCAGACATAGTCTGGCTTTTTTTATTTAGTACAGTTGTTACTCCGCTTCAGTTTCTTCAATCTCTACGACTGTTTCTACTTCAGGACGACCAACCAATTCAACATAGGCCATAGGTGCTTTATCACCAGTACGGAACCCGCATTTCAATATGCGAATATAACCACCAGGACGCTCATCATAACGAGGTCCTAATTCATTGAACAATTTACCAACAACTTCTTTGTCACCAGTACGTGCCATTGCCAAACGGCGATTAGCTACACTGTCTTGCTTAGCAAGTGTGATTAGAGGCTCAACAACGCGACGCAGCTCTTTGGCCTTTGGTAAAGTTGTCTTAATCAACTCATGTTTAACCAAAGAACCAGCCATGTTTTTAAACATGGCCTGACGATGACTGCTGTTACGATTTAACTGACGACCACTTTTACGATGGCGCATAGTTTTATCCTTCTTTACAAATCAGGTCCAAGAACCCGATTAATCTTTTTCAGCGATTGACTCTGGTGGCCAGTTTTCTAAGCGCATGCCTAGAGACAGTCCACGAGAAGCTAGCACATCTTTAATCTCAGTAAGAGATTTTTTACCTAAGTTAGGAGTTTTTAATAACTCCACTTCAGTACGTTGTACTAGGTCACCAATATATTGAATAGCTTCAGCTTTCAAGCAGTTAGCTGAACGTACAGTTAGCTCTAAATCATCAACAGGTCGAAGTAAAATCGGATCAAATTCCGGCTTTTCTTCTTTTTCAACTGGCTCAGATATATCACGGAGTTCTACGAAAGCATCTAGTTGTTCAGCAAGAATAGTAGCTGCACGACGTATAGCTTCTTCCGGATCTATGGTGCCATTTGTTTCCATATCAATAATTAACTTATCAAGGTCAGTTCTTTGCTCTACTCGAGCAGACTCAACGTTGTAAGATATACGATCAACTGGACTGTATGAAGCATCCACTAATAAACGACCAATAGGTCGATCATCTTCTTCTGAAGAGCGGCGAGTTGATGCAGGAACATAACCACGACCCATTTCTACTTTAATACGCATGCTGAGCTCAGCTTCGCCAGTTAAAGTACAAACCAAATGGTCGGGGTTAACAATTTCCACATCGCCATCATGCTGGATATCACCAGCTAAAACTGGTCCCGCACCGGATTTCACTAAAGTTAGTGTTGCTTCAGTTTTGCCTTCAAGACGCACGGCTAAACCTTTGAGGTTAAGCAATATTTCAATAACATCTTCTTGAACGCCTTCTTTGGTGCTGTATTCATGCAACACACCATCGATTTCAACTTCTGTTACAGCACATCCTGGCATTGAAGACAATAATATGCGACGTAACGCGTTACCTAGCGTATGGCCAAACCCACGTTCTAAAGGTTCTAGTGTGACCTTTGCGCGAGTTGACGAGACGTTATCAATTTCAACTAATCTTGGTTTTAAAAATTCAGTTACAGAACCTGACATTGTTTCCTCTCTTCTTTAAGCTTTACTTAGAGTAAAGTTCGACAATCAACTGTTCGTTAATATCAGCGGACAAGTCAGTTCTTTCAGGAACACGTTTAAATGTGCCTTCCATTTTCTTGTTATCTACTTCAATCCAAACTGGTTTTTCACGCTGATCAGCTAGCTCCAGTGCAGCAACAATACGCGCTTGCTTTTTCGCTTTCTCACGAACGGACACAACATCATCAGCAGAAACATTAAATGAAGGAACGTTAACAACTTTACCGTTTACCAATATGGCTTTATGGCTTACAAGTTGACGTGCTTCAGCACGAGTACTTGCGAAACCTATACGATATACAACGTTGTCTAGACGCTGCTCCAAAAGCTGTAACAAGTTTTCACCTGTGTTGCCTTTTAAGCGTGCTGCTTCTTTATAATAGTTACGGAACTGCTTTTCCAATACACCGTACATACGACGTACTTTTTGCTTTTCACGTAGCTGAACACCATAATCAGACAAACGTCCACGACGAGCGCCATGCTGACCAGGTGCGGTATCAATTTTACATTTAGATTCGATTGCTCGAACGCCGCTTTTAAGGAATAAATCTGTTCCTTCGCGACGGCTAAGTTTGAGTTTTGGACCCAAATATCTTGCCATGATCTTTCTCCAACTGTCCGTCGATTAAACGCGACGTTTTTTCGGTGGACGACAACCGTTGTGAGGAATAGGTGTCACATCGGTAATATTAGTGATTTTATAACCAGCAGCGTTCAAAGCTCGGATCGCAGATTCACGACCTGGACCTGGGCCCTTAACGAACACTTCTATGTTTTTCAAACCGTAATCCTGAGCGGCTGTACCAGCTCGTTCAGCAGCTACTTGAGCAGCAAATGGTGTTGATTTACGTGAACCACGAAAACCTGAACCACCTGATGTTGCCCATGACAGAGCATTGCCCTGTCGGTCAGTAATAGTCACTATTGTGTTGTTGAAAGAGGCATGAATATGAGCCATACCATCAGCAACTTGACGTTTTACGCGCTTACGCGTTTTAGGTTGTGCTTTAGCCATAATATCCCCCGCTTATCGTTTTATTGCTTTGCGAGGACCTTTACGGGTACGCGCATTAGTTTTAGTGCGCTGACCACGTAGAGGAAGACTACGACGATGGCGAATACCACGGTAGCAACCCAAATCCATCAAACGTTTAATACTCATTGACACTTCACGGCGAAGGTCACCTTCAACTGTGAACTTAGCAACTTCATCACGAAGTTTATCAATCTGTTCTTCACTAAGATCTTTGATCTTGGTTGTCTCTGCAACACCAGAGGCTGCACAAATGCTTTTAGCACGAGTGGAGCCAACACCATAAATTGCAGATAATGCAATTACAGTATGCTTGTGTTCAGGGATGTTAATGCCAGCAATACGGGCCATTAACAGTACTCCTTATAATTTATAGTCATCAGCCTAAAAAGCCCGATAGGATACTTACCCAATAACTAAATTGCAAATAAGGATTGAGGCGCTAGTGTATCTAGACGACCCTCAATCCAATCGATTAACCCTGCCTTTGCTTATGCTTAAGGTCAGAACTGCAAATCACACGCACAACACCGTTGCGCTTAACGATTTTACAGTTACGGCAAATCCGCTTGACTGATGCACGAACTTTCATTTCATCACTCCGTAAATCGCTATCTTAGCGGCCATAGCCTTTAAGATTAGCTTTTTTAAGAACAGACTCATATTGATTTGACATCAAATGGGTCTGCACCTGCGCCATGAAATCCATGACAACCACTACCATAATAAGTAGTGATGTACCGCCAAAGTAGAACGGAACGTTCCAGGCGATCAACATGAACTCAGGCACTAAACATATAAAGGTTATGTAAAGTGCACCTGCCAAAGTAAGGCGTGTCATCACTTTATCAACATATTTAGATGTTTGCTCACCAGGACGAATACCAGGAACAAAAGCCCCAGACTTCTTCAAGTTGTCTGCTGTCTCGCGTGGGTTAAAAACCAAGGCGGTATAGAAGAAACAGAAGAAGATAATCGTCGCAGCATATAACATCACATACAAAGGTTGACCGGGGGACAACTGAAGCGCCACATCTTGTAACCAAGATAATGACTCATTCTGACCAAACCAGTTTGCAATCGTACCAGGGAACAAAATTATACTTGAAGCAAAAATAGGAGGAATAACACCCGCCATGTTCACTTTTAAAGGTAAATGCGTACTTTGTGCAGCAAAGACTTTTCGTCCTTGTTGACGTTTTGCATAGTTAACAACAATACGTCGTTGACCACGCTCTACGAATACAACAAACCCAGTGACAGCAATAATAATTACACCCACTAACATCAAGAACAATAAATTCAATTCGCCTTGCCTTGCCATTTCAGCAACATTACCTAATGCTGATGGCAAGCCAGATACAATACCAGCAAAAATCAGAATAGAGATACCGTTACCAATACCTCTCTCTGTAATTTGTTCACCTAACCACATTAAGAACATCGTTCCCGTGACTAAGCTTATCCATGCTGTAAAGTAAAAACCGAAGCCGGGATTAATTACCAGACCTTGTATAAGGTTAGGTAAGTTTGTCGCTATTCCAACTGCTTGGAACGATGCTAACACTAAAGTAAAATACCTTGTGTATTGGCTAATTTTACGACGTCCTGCTTCACCTTCCTTTTTAAGTTCCATCATCGGCGGATGCATATGTGACATCAACTGAATAATAATGGAAGCTGTAATATAAGGCATGATGCCTAGGGCTAGAACTGACGCGCGTTCAAGTGCACCACCGGAGAACATGTTGAACATCTCCACGATAGTACCTTTCTGTTGCTCAAACAATTGAGCTAACACCGCAGCGTCAATACCAGGAATAGGCACATAAGAACCGAACCTAAATACGATGATCGCACCAAGTACAAACAACAATCTTGATTTAAGCTCGCTCAAGCCGCCTTTAGCGCTCGAATCCTGTCCTGGTTTAGCCATCTAGCCTATTCCTCTACTTTACCGCCAGCCGCCTTGATTGACTCAAGAGCGCCTTTTGATACCTTTAAACCACTGATTGTAACGGCACGTGAAATGTCACCACTTTTCATAACTTTAACAAACAGCATTTCTTTCTTAATAAGACCTGCTGCTTTTAAAGATTCAAGTGATACCACATCACCCTCTACCTTGGCGATTTCGCTTAACGTAACTTGGTCAGAAACCAATGATTTACGTGAAGTAAAACCGAACTTAGGTAGACGACGTTGGATTGGCATTTGTCCGCCTTCAAAACCAGGTTTTACAGAACCGCCTGAGCGAGACTTTTGACCTTTGTGACCACGGCCACCAGTTTTTCCAAGACCAGAGCCCATACCACGGCCCACACGTTTACCAGAATTTTTCGCTCCAGGTGCAGGAGCAAGAGTATTCAAATGCATCTTTTACTCCTCCAATACTTCAACCATGTAAAATACACGGTTGATCATGCCACGGACAGAAGGGGTGTCTTCTAGCTCACGAATATGACCTATTCGACGAAGACCTAAACCAGTAAGCGTAGCTTTATGTTTAGGTAAACGGCCAATAGAACTTTTTGTTTGCTTTACTTTAATCATTTTAGTCATGATCAATTACCCCAAAATCTGCGATACAGACAATCCACGTTTTGCGGCAACTGACTCAGGCGAATTCATTTCTGTCAACGCATTGATGGTTGCACGCACAACGTTAATTGGATTCGTAGATCCATAACATTTTGAAAGTACGTTTTGTACACCCGAAACTTCAAGAACTGCACGCATTGCACCACCGGCAATAATACCAGTACCTTCAGATGCTGGTTGCATGTAGACCTTAGAGCCTGAGTGACGGCCTTTTATTGGGTGCTGTAGCGTGTTGCCATTAAGATCAACGTTCACAATATTGCGACGCGCTTTTTCCATAGCCTTTTGAATTGCAGCAGGCACTTCACGTGCTTTACCGTAACCAAAACCTACACGACCGTTACCGTCACCTACTACTGTCAAAGCAGTAAAGCTAAAGATACGACCACCTTTAACTACTTTAGATACACGGTTAACTGCGATTAGCTTTTCTAGCATATCACCAGCGTTTTGAACTTCTACTTTAGCCATAATTAACTCCTAGAACTGAAGGCCAGCTTCGCGAGCTGCATCAGCTAATGCTTTAACTCGACCGTGATACTTGAATCCACTACGGTCAAAGGCAACTTTCTTGATGCCTTTTTCGATAGCGCGTTCTGCGATCGCTTTGCCAATAGCCGCTGCTGCCGCTGAGTTACCAGTGCCCTTGAGGCTACCAGCTAGTTCAGTTTCAACTGTCGAAGCCGACGCCAATACTTCAGAACCGCTAGGTGCGATTAACTGAGCGTATATGTGACGCGGTGTGCGGTTAACAACCAAGCGGTGCGCGGCCAATTCACTAATTTTTTTACGTGCACGAGTAGCGCGACGCAAACGAGCTGATTTTTTATCCATCGTACCGACTCCTTATTTCTTCTTAGCTTCTTTACGACGCACAACTTCATCTGCGTAACGAACGCCTTTACCTTTATAAGGCTCTGGTGGACGATATGCGCGAATGTTAGCTGCAACCTGACCTATCAACTGTTTATCAACGCCTTTAACGATGATTTCAGTTTGACTAGGAGTTTCAACCGAAACACCCTCAGGCATTTCGTATGCTACTGGGTGAGAGAATCCTAGTGTTAAATTTAGTTTTGCACCTTGAGCTTGCGCACGGTAACCAACACCATTTAAGAGTAGTTTTTTCTCAAAACCTTGAGATACGCCTAAAATCATATTGTTTAATAGAGAGCGAGCTGTACCGGATTGTGCCCAACCATTTGCTTCACCTTCACGAGGCTTAGCCACTAATTGGTTTTCTTCCTGTACTACTTCAACTGCATCATTAAATACACGAACTAGGGTACCGTTTTTACCTTTAACTGTGACTTCTTGGCCAGCGATAGATATTTCTACACCAGACAGGATGTCAACAGGAGCTTTTGCTATACGTGACATATTATTCCCCTTACGCTACGTAGCCGATGATTTCACCGCCCATGCCCGCTTTACGCGCTGCACGGTCAGTCATCACACCTTTAGAGGTAGACACGATAGCCACACCTAAACCACCCATTACTTTTGGCAACTCATCTTTTTTCTTGTAGATGCGAAGACCAGGGCGACTTACGCGCTCAATGCTCTCGATTACTTTTTTGCCTTCGAAGTACTTTAAAGTGACTTCTAACACAGGCTTAACGTCACCAGAAACAGCGAAGTCTGATACATAACCTTCTTCTTTTAGCACGCCTGCAATTGCAACACGAACTTTAGACGAAGGCATAGAAACAGAAACTTTGCTAGCCATCTGGCCATTACGTACGCGGGTAAACATATCCGCGATAGGATCTTGCATACTCATATCAGCTACCCCTTACCAACTGGCTTTTTTCAAGCCAGGCACTTCACCGCGCATAGCTGCTTCACGCAACTTGATACGACTCATGCCAAACTTGCGTAGGAAACCATGTGGACGACCTGTAATGTTGCAGCGATTACGCTTACGACTTACAGATGAGTCACGTGGCAGTTGTTGTAGCTTAAGAACAGCGTCCCAACGTTCTTCATCAGAAGAGTTGACATCGCTGATAGTTGCTTTAAGCGCTGCGCGTTTTACCGCGAACTTAACAACTAGCTTCGCACGTTTTACTTCGCGCGCTTTCATTGATTCTTTTGCCATAACCCTACACCTTACTTTTTAAACGGGAAGTTAAACGCGCTTAATAAAGCGTGTGCTTCCGCATCGGTTTGTGCGCTTGTAGTGATAGTAATATCCATACCGCGTATCTGATCCACTTTATCGAACTCGATTTCAGGGAAGATAATTTGCTCACGAACGCCCATGCTAAAGTTACCACGACCATCGAATGACTTAGGATTTAAGCCACGAAAATCACGGATACGAGGAATTGCTATTGAAACTAAACGTTCAAAGAATTCCCACATACGTTCACCACGTAGGGTTACTTTACAGCCAATCGGATAACCTTCACGGATTTTAAAACCCGCTACAGATTTGCGAGCAACGGTTACAATAGGCTTTTGACCAGCAATTGCTTGCATCTCAGCCGTGGCATTTTCTAATACCTTTTTGTCCGCTACCGCTTCACCTAAACCCATGTTTAGAGTGATTTTATCAATCCGAGGGACTTGCATGACGCTGTTATAGTTGAACTGCTTAGCAAGTTCCGCTACAACTGAGTCTTTATAAAAATCATGCAGTTTCGCCATCGTACTCTCCAATTCTTATACTAGTTCGCCGTCTGATTTGAAGAAACGTACTTTCTTCTCACCTTCAAGACGGAAACCCACACGATCTGCTTTACCCGTTTTCGAGTTGTAGATCGCTACATTTGATACGTGAATCGATGCTTCTTTCTCAACAATGCCACCAGTCACACCCAATTGAGGGTTAGGTTTCTGATGTTTCTTGATCATGCTCACACCTTCAACGATTAGACGGTTAGAAGCAGGAAGAACTTTAAGCACTTTGCCTTGTTTTCCTTTATCTTTACCAGCCAAAACGATGATTTCATCATCACGACGAATTTTGTTAGCCATATCGTGACTCCTTATAATACCTCAGGGGCTAGCGAGACAATCTTCATGTTATTAACACGAAGTTCTCGAGTAACCGGACCAAAGATACGCGTACCAATCGGTTGCTTGTTTGCATTAAGCAAAACAGCTGCGTTGCTGTCAAAACGGATCGAAGATCCATCTGGACGACGAACGCCTTTTCTAGTACGCACCACCACTGCAGTTAGTACATCACCTTTTTTTACTTTACCGCGAGGAATTGCTTCCTTGACAGTAACTTTAATGATGTCACCAATATGTGCATAACGGCGATGCGAGCCACCAAGAACCTTAATACACTGAACCCTGCGAGCGCCAGAATTATCGGCAACATCCAGGTTAGTTTGCATTTGGATCATGTTAGTGCTCCGCTATTAAATTTAAGACTCTTCCGAGCCGTTTAGCTGCAAAAAAACAGCGTTTAGCTGCTTTTTTATACATACCCCAGTTAAAAGGGCGCGAAATACTAACAGAAAATGCTATGCTGCGATAGTGTAATCTCAAAAAATAATACTAAAGGTCACGTTTTACCTATTAGGTTGCTGTTTTCGTACAAGTTGCGCTTATAGCACCCTGATTTAAAGGCTCTGTATTTTTTACTTGGCATCAAAAGTTCACTTCAGGTGACTTTTTAGGGCAAGTTAAGTTCATTAAAGTATCGAAATATTGCCCCCTCTGTATGAGTTATCTGTTTTTTAACAGTGATTATAAAATTTAGTTCTTCGTCAATCCCATTATTACAGTTCTAATGAGTAGAACTGTGTGACCTTAATCATTAGGGTTTACACATAAATGTTATTCGATAATGACCTGTTCTTCTTCATCATTAAAACTACTGTAATGATTAGGTAATAGAATTAGGTAAAACGATTTACTATCGGCAAAAAATTGTTTGCCATTAAGATGGATGACTTGAGAAAAATTTTGGCTTTTGGATACCCCTTACAATCTTTACCAAACCTATGCTCTAAATCGCTGGGCTATTTGTAAAGATTGTAATCTATTATAAATTTTACCGACTATTGCCTAGCTATTTTCCCTGATAGCGCACTATTGATGAGGCTGTCATATTGTTCTTCAAGCTCATGCCGTTTAACCTTGAGAGTCGGGGTTAGAAGGCCATTATCAACAGTCCATTCATCTTTCATCACGACTAAGCAGTCAAGTACTGCATGGCTTTCAAGAGTGGCATTCACTTCGTTTAATGTTGTGAGCAAACTTTGTTCAATTTCTTCCGCTGGTAATTTAAGTGCTTCTGGAGACAAAACAACTAAACCAATAGGTTGTTTTAATTGCGAACCAGTCACACACACTTGTTCTATGAAGGAATTAGCCATTAATTTTGATTCAATAGGAACAGGAGCAATATATTTGCCTTTTGATGTTTTAAAAATTTCTTTTAATCGACCGGTAATGGTGATGTACCCCTCACTGTCTATCGAACCTTTATCACCTGTTTTCAAATACCCATCTTCGGTCATCACTTCTGCCGTTTTTTCAGGCTCCAGATAATACTCTTTCATATTACAAGGCCCCTTAACTTGGATTTCTCCTTGTTCAACTATGCGTATATCCACACCGGCATATGCACGTCCTATAGAGCCTATTTTGTCAGACCTAAAAGGCATACAGCAAGTGCCATATGCGCTATTTTCAGTCATTCCCCAACCTTCGGAAATATTGACGCCAATTTTTCTAAACCATTCAAGTGTCGTTGCGGGAATCGGAGCTGAACCGCTGGCGCATAGTCTTGCTTGCCCCAAACCTAATTTAGTACGTATTTTTTTACTCACCCACCACGCCACTATTGGAATTCGTAACAATAAATCGAGCTTTTTCTGTGGCATATTAGCTAATACACCCATTTGAAAACGTGTCCATAAACGGGGAACAGAAAGGAACAAGGTGGGCTGCGTAGCTCTAACATCACGGGCAAATGTATCCAAAGACTCAATAAAGTCGATACGTGAACTGGAGTAAAAACTAGCAATTTCAACCAACACCCTTTCAGTAATATGTGCCAAAGGTAAATAACTGAGAATACGGTCGTTTTGATCCACGCCTAGTTCGTTTAAAGAATTCGATGCTGCCCAACAAATAGATTCGTAATTGTGCACCACACCTTTAGGATTACCTGTACTGCCAGATGTATAAACTATGGTCATCACTGAATCTAGAGCAGGTATCGGTTTGTCGGCAAATGGAGCGACTTGTAATAATTCATCCCACTGTTTATCGGCAGGTATATTGGGATAAGGAAATGCGAGTTTTACAATCCCATTATCGATAGCGGCGACTTGTTTTTCAGTATTGTCCAACTTACCAATAAATATTACTGGGCACTTAGCATGATCCATAACATAACGGATTGTCTTTTCACCGGCAGTAGAATATATAGGTACAGACACATGACCTGCTAACATAATCGCTAAGTCGGTAATAAACCACTCAGCACAATTTTTTGATAAAATGGCAATATTGCTAGCCTTAGGTAAATCCATCGCCAATAAACTTGCAGCAACCTTTCGGGCTTGTTGGCTAGTTTCGTGCCAAGTAAACTCTTTGACGATGCCATCAATAGGCTGTTTCAAATATACGCTTTGAGCGCGAGTATCTTCCCAGTGATAAAGCATTTCCAATGGTGTTTTCAACAACATAGTCTGTCCTTAATTAGTTAGCATGAGGTATTTTTTTCTTATATTAACAAAGTTATAACGATTGCAGCACAGAAGGTCAATATCTATGCATAGAAGGCGTTTTATTATTTTCATAATTACTATTAGTAGCATCGATACAGATTGAATAAGTTTATGATTCAGACAGTTCAATAATAAAATATAACTTTCAGTAGCGACCTTAGCTCAAGCCTTGAAAATTTAGCCTTCACAAATGTGAATTTTCAAGTGAGTGAACGTTTTTTAAAGATTTAGAAACTTATCACAAAACATAAAATACTATATGAACCGTGGCTCACGGGACAAACCTGGTATATTCGAACCTATCTTTGACAAGAGCGTGTTTTGTTTATTTGCGCAACAAGGAGGTAGATCTCATAATTCAAGCGATCCAACCCTCGGGTCTTGACTAATAAGTTCGAAAGAACCAATGCAACAAGCACCTTCAATACTCTTCTTCGCGGTAATAACATTCAATCGTTTTGCTGATGGTCTTCATCCTAATTTTGAACAATTAATTGTAAACAAATACTCTATGTCCAAAAGAATACTTAGACGGGCTTAGTGGCTATAGCTAAAGACTCACCACCACAGTCGTGGCCATCAAAATTCAAAAATAAATCAGATGTCCAATGACACTTTTAAGATTGTCGAGCGAAGGTCTCAAATTTCTCAAGTGGCAACGGTCTGCTGAAAAGATAGCCTTGGTACACTTGACATCCCAGATCCTCAAGGTAATCTCGCTGGGCCCGGCTTTCTATGCCTTCAGCGCTCACCTCTAACCCCATATTTTGGCTAAGATCAATAATCATTTTAGCGATCGCCGCATCATCCTTATCCTTGAGAATTTCTAGGATAAAACTTTTATCTATTTTTAATCGATCCAGAGGGAGTCGTTTCAAATATGACAGAGACGAATAACCCGTACCAAAGTCATCAAGAGAAAAGCTGACACCACTTGCCTTCAAGGTTGTCATTTTATCGATTACATCTTTCATGTCATAAATCAGCACACTTTCCGTCAATTCCAGATTAAGACGCAGTGGATTAGCACCGCTGCGTTTAAGTTCAGTCAATACCTGGCTAACAAAGTCAATCTGGTGAAATTGCATAACACTGACATTCACAGCTATGGTCAGTCCTGCCATTTCCGGGACACATGACCATTTTACTAGCTGATCGCAAGCATCTTTCAGTACCCATGACCCAATAGGTAGAATAATACCACTTGCTTCAGCGATGGGAATGAAATCTGCAGGCATAATGATGCCTCGTTCAGGGTGTAGCCAGCGGATTAAGGCTTCTGCGCCTATTAGCTTATTTTTACAGCTGACTATTGGTTGATAATAAAGGACGAATTGCCCTTTTTTGATTGCTTTACGCAAATCATGCTCCATTGCTGTACGAATAATCATCAATGCCTGCATCTCAGAAGCAAAAAAACGCAAGGTGTTGCGACCCGCTGCTTTAGCAGCATACATGGCGGTATCAGCCTGTTTTATCAGTTCGTCAACGCTGATAGTCTGCTCATTGAATAGCGATATGCCAATACTGCAGGTACAGTGGTATTCGGTCATGCTCTGTGAATCTGTGTTTAAACCCTGCTGCAGAAAATGGGGTTCGTTGAGGTGAGTAATAAACTTTTTAGCCACCGCCTCAGCTTGCTTCTCGACCAAAATTGTTTCATCTAGGTCTTCGATAATCACTACAAATTCGTCTCCCCCAATGCGTGACACTGTATCCCCCTCTCTTATGCATGACTCCAAGCGTGATGCGACACTGACTAGCAACTGATCACCGACATCGTGTCCCAAAGTATCATTGAGGGTTTTAAAATTGTCCAAATCAATCATAATGACTGCCCCTAATCTTTTGTGGCGAACACGGCTTGACAGCGTATGTTTTAGACGGTCAAACATTAGTCGCCGATTAGGTAATTTAGTCAACGGATCATAGAAGGCAAGGTTTAAAATTTGTTCCTCTGCCACTTTTTTAGCAGTAATGTCTCTCAGCGTGTACACATAGTGAGAAACATCTGCTTCGTTATTTCTCACTGCGTTGATCGTCATCCATATTGGATAGTCCTCACCGTTTTTACGGCGCTCCCATATTTCCCCTGACCATTTCCCTTGCTGTTTTAAATTTTTTCTTATTTCAACAAAAAAAGAGGTGGGATGTCGCTCCGAGTTGAGGATATCCCGAGTCTGCCCGACGATTTCTTTATCACTGTAGCCACTCATACTAATAAAAGCCCGATTAACTTGTAAAATCAGGCCCTGAGCATCAGTTATGACCATGCCATCTAGTGACTCAAAAGCAATCGCAGCGATCCGTTGTTGTTGTTGTAACATCCTTTGTTCGGTGATGTCGCTTACCCCGATGTAAAACTCCACTGTGCCGTCGGCTTTTTTTCTACTACTGCTTACCAAATTTACCCATAAAAGCTCACGTTCTGAGGTGAGCATTCTTAGCTCGCAGGAAAAAGGTTGCCCATTTACCTTCATCAGTTTTGTTTTTAAATAATAATTATCTTGGTCGTCTCTATTGATAAGACGGCTTAAAGGCGTCATGAGTAGCTTACTTCTGGGGATACCAAGCAAGTTGGCTAAGGTGAGATTGACTTCTTCGATGATGCCCGCCTCGTTAGATGTGCAATACCCTACCGGAGACATATCATAGAGCTCAAAATATCGTGACCTTGATGTGTCAATCTCTATCTGCGCAGTTCGAAGCTGTTCATTTTGCATCTCCAGCTGGATCTGGTGCACCCGCAACTCGTGTACTATCTGCTTTATTTCCGTTACAGATAACTCTTGTAACTTTGGAGTATTACCGGTCTTGTTCTTTTCTAATTCACTGACAATAGCCTCTGCTTTGTGACGCAGATCCTTCTCAGTGTTAGGCGTTTTATTGTGTAGGTCGCTCATGATAAAGATTCAATCCTTTATAACTGGGGCAGCGGAACTAAGTTGCTGTATCTGAGCTTTGCTATTTGCCAGTGCTTCTTCGGCTTGTTTTCGCTGAGTAATATTAATGAAAACAGTCATGAAGTGTTCTGGCTTATACCGGAAAACGAGACAGTCACACAAAATATTGCTGGGCCACAGACGCTTTTCGAATCGAGCACTCTTGCCTGTGCTGACTACCTGGTCGAATATGGCTAGCCAGTCAAAGGGAGCGTTTTCAATCCCTGGAATGGCTTCTCTTGCAGTCTTCCCCTTTGGGTTGATGCCGGTGAGTGTTTGATAGCTTTCATTCGTGTCGAGGAAGCGGTAATCAAGGGCATTGCCTTGGCTGTCATAGATCATGGCATGATAAGCCACTCCGAAGGGCACATTGTCGAATAAACAGCGTAACTTGGTCTCTGAGTCCTGCAACTCGAGCTGTATTTTTTTAACCTTGGTAATGTCGATAAAACTGATCACAGCTCCCTCAATAATATTGTCAAGGGTACGATAAGGCTGCATATTCATGGCGTACCAGTCGTTATTGACGGTTTGCACTTCTATTTTTTTGGAATTCAGGGTATCCAGCACGTTCTGAATGTCAGAGACGAGACTTTTATAGCCGATTAGGTTAGAGGCAATATGTCCTACTGGGCGGCCAACATCGCTGGCAAGCAGGTTGATAATAATATGGGCAGTGGGGGTGAAGCGCAGGATCCGCAATCGCTGGTCGACAAATATTGTGGCTATACGGGTCCCAGCCAGCAAGTTATTCATGTCGTTGTTAGCAATCGACAGATCGAGCACTTTAGTCTGTAACTCGCTATTAACCGTGCCCAATTCCTCATTAATTGACTGCAATTCTTCTTTAGACGTTTCCAACTCTTCATTAGACGTTTCCAACTCTTCATTAGTAGATTGCAATTCCTCGTTGATCGACTGCATTTCTTCATTGGAGGACTTCAGCTCTTCGTTGGCCGTCTCTAATTGTTCCTCAGTGACTTGCAGGTATTCGTTTTTACTGCGCAGTTCACCCTGCAATTCCTTGATGCGCAATACCTGCTCAGAGTCATTGCTGTTAACTGTCTTGGATTTAGCGGGTTTGGTCTTATTTGGGTTTATTGCCTCCTGTTCTGATGGCTGGTCTTCCATAAGCATCAGATACAGGTACAAATCCAATGATAAGCTCGCATCCACTATCACCGGGCAGAGAGTCATATTGAAGTGCTGAAAATGGTCATTGTTCTTCACTTTAAGATTAGAGCATCGCACGATGTCTTTGGTATTCACTGCAATATGCAGTGCCTCCTTAAGCTGATAGCGAAGGCCCTCTTTGGCCATTTTCAGGACATTGTTAATTATGACTTCACCAGGAAGGAGTTCTAGAAAAGCGCCGCTTTTCCCATGAAGATAAAGAATGTCGCCGTTGGCCTTAAACAATACGCTAGCCGGTGCAAGCTTGTTGATTAAGGTTCTTTCGGTGAGTTCACGGAGAGATGTGTGTGAGCTAGGGATGGGTTGCTTATCAATGTTGTTTTTTTTGTTGTGCGGGATACTTACATAATCATGATAGGCCAATTGGGCCATGCCAAAATTATTATCTTTACGCTGAAACAGTTTTTGCTTACGGTTCATTACCTCAAACATTGCATGGGCTTTACCCACCCCCTCAGAAGTCCCTAGCATTAAAACGCCACCGGGCCTAAGTGCAAAGTGGAAGAGAGAGATCAACTTCTCCTGTAGCTCCATATTCAGATAGATCAACAGATTTCGACAACAGAGTAAATCCAGCTTTGAGAAAGGAGGGTCTTTGATGACATCCTGTTTTGAGAAGATCAGCATGTCGCGGATCACCTTAGTGATGCGATAGGTAGTGCCTTCCTTTTCAACCGCGAAGAAGCGCTGCAGACGTTCTGGTGATATGTCCTTTACTGCGCTAGCGGGATAACACCCCGTCCGGGCGGTGGTAATAGCACGATTGTCAATATCGGTAGCGAAAAGCTGCACCTTATAATCTTTCTTGATTCGCTCCATGTGCTCCCGCAAGAGGATAGCAACAGAATAGGCCTCCTCGCCAGTGGAACAGCCCACACACCAAACTCGAATTAGATTATCTGCTGACGCATCAGCAAAGAGTTGGGGAATGACATGCTTTTCGAGATCCATAAAAGCCTGTGCGTCACGGAAAAAATGGGTCACACCGATAAGGAGGTCATAAAATAAGGCATCATTTCCTTGGGTGTGCGTTGGTAAAAATAGCACATAATTATTGATATCCTTGATCTGGTGAACCGCTAATCGTCGCTCAATACGACGGTTAATCGTACTTAGTTTGTATTGAGAAAAGTCATGACTGGTATGGTTGCGCAGCAGAACAAAAATCTTTTTTAAGGCGCTGTTGTTATATGATTCATTAATAATGGAGCGACGGGGCATTTTATTATAAATATGCTTAACGTAGGCAATAAGTTGAACCCCCATATCAGCAGGAGACAACTGATAATCGACCATCCTTGTCGCAATGGCGCTTTTAATCATGCCATCAAATTCTGCAGTCTCGGGGGATTGCACCATGACCATCCCTCCTACCCCCTTGATCGCCCGGATCCCCAGAGTACCATCACTACCAGTGCCCGAAAACACAAGGCCAATGGACCGCTCTTGCTGATCATGAGCGAGTGAATGGAAGAAAAAATCAATGGGTAAACGTTGCCCATGAGGAGCGATGGGGTCCAGTAACTCCAAGGTGCCGTTGCAAAAGGCCATGTCAAATTTGGGGGGAATGATATAAATGCAGTTTGCCTGCACTTTCATGCCGTCCTCTACTTCAAATACCTGCATAGATGTATATCGGCTAATGAGCTCGGCAAGAATACTCTTGTGATCAGGTGCCAAATGCTGCACGAGAACAAAAGCCATATTAATATCAGCCTTGACTGGTATCCCTTTGAAAAATTCCTCAAAGGCTCTTAATCCCCCCGCTGACGCTCCTATACCGACAATATGAAAATTTTTATTTGCAGACATCTCATTCTCAGACACGCGGCTAACTTTGGGTGACACTTTGTCTATATTATTTACAGGCCTGTTAGCGACTTTTTTTTTGCTCATAATATCCCCTGCATTCACCTTATCCCTGTTTGACCACAAACCATCCGTTAGGCTATGAATCTCAATTTCATAAACCCAATAGATTATCTATCTCAGCACTGTTAAAACTATTGTTACAGATCAAGTTTTCTTATTAATGCTATTAAAGATTTGGGCACCAGTGCTGGCTGTAGTTCTTGTTTTAGTGCGCATTTCAGATAAATACGATAACTTCACATCCTTTTGAGCATAGGCGATAAACACAAACTCACCAGTGCTAGCTCAGTAGTCACTCACAATTATTGGATGTCAGTCTAATGGCGAGTACATTTATTAGGCAGGGCGAGTTTTGGGGAACCTAAACCTTTCCCAATCGCGATAAAACACACTACTCGAGGGTTAAAAAACGAGAACAATTTGAAGCGCCTTGAGAAACAAGGTGAGTCTATAAAATACAGATAAAAAAATAATACAAAGACTGTTTTATGTTTGCGCTTTCAGCCGTTTAATAACAACTTGGATTAAAATCTGAGCAAAAGCGGCTATAAACGTTGAGCATTTGAGAAGCCAAGACGAGGTAGACTATTTACTTCCTATGATAGACATACCGATAAGAATACAAGCAACAACATAAAATTGCCGCCTGAATTCTTTGATGGAATTAATTAAAATATTGAAAATAAACCCGAGTCAGCGTTTGGAACTTAAAATCGGCAAGCAGGAGTGTGTTAGATGCGTTGTCTAACCATCTCATAGAGACACACACCAGTCGCGACCGAGACATTAAGGCTTGAAACAGAGCCTGCCATAGGCAGTTTGATCAGCTCGTCACAATGCTCACGGGTTAAACGGCGCATCCCTTTACCCTCAGCGCCCATTACAAGGGCCATTGGCCCATTAAATTTGCAATCGTAGATATTATTTTCTGCTTCCCCTGATGTGCCGACTATCCACACTCCAGCGTCTTGCAAGTCTCGCAAGGTTCTAGCGAGGTTAGTGACTTGAACTAAAGGAATAACATCAGCTGCGCCGCAGGCCACTTTTCGCACCACTGGTGTTAAAGCTGCAGATTTATCTTTAGGTACCACCACCGCATCCACACCGGCAGCATCGGCAGTACGTAAGCAAGCCCCCAAATTATGAGGATCAGTCACGCCATCCAATATTAGCAAAAAGGGTAATTTACTTGACTCTACAATTAAGGCTAAGTCATTTTCATTATATTGCTTAGCAGGTTTAACTTTTGCGACTACACCTTGATGTTGCCCACCGTCTACCTTGTCATCTAATGTTTTACGCTGACAAAATTGCACAGAAGTCCCAAAGCTTCTTGCTTGGCTAACGATGTCGTGAATGCTTTTATCATCTCGGCCTTTCAATACAAAGAGTTCAATTAAACGCTCAGGTTCACGCAGGATAATTGATTCAATGGCGTGGATACCATATAACCATTCTTGTTGAGCCATATTAACTTTTTCCCTTTCTTGAAGTACTTGCCGGCTTACTTCGAGCAGACTTAGTTTTAGATGGAGTGCGGCTTTTTCTAGTCGCTGGCTTTTTAGTGGGTTTGGTGGCGGAAGTGGGTTTAGCATCTGTGCTTTTTTTATTTGGCTCTGACTTTTTTGACCTAGAAGGTTTCCTTCCCGCAGTTTTTTTAATATTTTTGCCTTCAACCCCGTCCAATAAAAAGTCTATTTTTCGTTCATCTAAGTTAACTGAAGCGACTTTAACTTCGACAGGATCGCCTAATCGGTAAACCGTACCAAAGCTCTCACCAATTAAATGCTGCTTAACTTCGTCATAGCGGAAATAGTCTTTTTCTAAAGCCGTAATATGCACTAAACCATCAATATGGAATTCGCTCAAACGCACAAAAAAACCAAAGTTAGTCACTGAAGCAATCACACCTTCAAACACATCGCCCACATGATCGAGCATAAATTCACATTTAAGCCAATCAGACACGTCTCTAGTGGCATCGTCAGCACGGCGTTCTGTCATCGAGCACTGCTCACCTAACGTCTCCACTTCATCTGCAGTATAGGCTTTGCCGCCTGATTGACTCTTTTGTTGATGTTGTTTATTGATTATGCCTTTTAGGGCGCGATGCACCACCAAGTCAGGATAGCGACGGATGGGGGAGGTGAAATGTGCATAAGCCTCTAATGCCAAACCAAAATGGCCGATGTTTTCATGATCGTATACCGCTTGTTTCATCGAGCGTAACAACATGGTTTGGATAAGTTCTTGGTCAGCTCTAGCTTGAATCTTTTCAATCACATCAGTGAAATCTTGCGGAGATACGTCACTGCCAATTTTATGAGTGATCCCCACTTCACCCAGGTACGACAAAAATGCGCCTAAACGATCAGTATCAGGCTCATCATGAATACGATACAACGCTTCAGCTTTATTTTTAGTTAACGTTTGCGCAGCAGACACATTTGCCAAAATCATACATTCTTCAATTAGCTTATGCGCATCATTGCGGGTAACCGGCACAATATTATCTATTTTACGTTGAGCGTTAAATACAAATTTGCTTTCTTGCGTTTCAAACTCAATCGCACCACGTTGATTACGTGTGCGTTTCAAAGCACGGTACATCTCGTGTAAATTTTTAAGGTGAGGCAATTGTTCAGCATAACGTTTGTGCAGTTCGGGGTGACCTTGTGCTCCCTGCTCTTTTAAGAGGTCCCACACTTTTGTATAGGTTAACCTTGCCTTAGAGTTCATTACCGCTTCGTAAAATTGATGTTCCAGCAGCTTACCTGTTTTGCTGATAATCATTTCACACACCATGCATAATCGGTCAACTTGAGGATTTAATGAACATAGACCGTTAGACAACGCTTCTGGCAACATGGGAATAACTTGTTCGGGAAAATACACAGAATTACCACGATTTTGTGCTTCACTATCAAGTGCTGTACCCGGGCGCACATAATAACTGACATCGGCTATCGCCACCCATAATTGCCAACCACCTTCGTCTAAGGGTTCACAAAAAACGGCATCGTCAAAATCTCGAGCATCTTCACCATCAATGGTGACAAGCGGTAACTGTCTGAGATCAATGCGACCTTCCTTCGCTTCCTCAGGGACTTGTTCATTTAATCCCTTCGTTTGCCTGTCGACACCTTTTGGCCAATGATGAGGAATATCAAAAGTACGCAGCGCCATATCAATTTCCATGCCGGGCGCCATATGTTCACCCAACACTTCAATAATTTTACCTATAGCGTTTACACGTTTACGAGGACGCTGAATAATTTCAACGACAACAATATGCCCTTGACGAGCACCGTTGGTTTGTTCTTTGGGTATCATAATCTCGTGGTTAATGCGGCTATCATCGGGAATTACTACCCCCACATTATTTTCAAAAAAGTATCGACCCACTATGGGTTCAGTGCGAGGCTCGACAATTTTGGCAATTCTGGCTTCTCGTCTGCCACGGTTATCTGTGCCACTTTCTTTTACAAGCACCCTATCACCATGAAACACAGTAGACATTTGTGCATTATGAATAAATAAGTCTTTTTCACCATCATCGCGTTTTAAAAAACCAAAACCATCACGATGCCCAATTACTCGGCCTTGAATAAGATCCTCTGTTTTAAGCTTTGCATACTTTTTGTCACGATTGAACTCAACTTGCCCTTCACGCTCCATAGCTCGGAGGCGACGCTGAATGCCAATGCGACTGTCCTCATCTTTTGCATCAAGCAACTGACAAAACTCTATGAAAGACAAAGGCTTTTTAGCTTCGACTAAAAGTTCGAGTAAATATTCACGGCTAGCAACCGGCTTTTCGTATTTTTCTTTTTCGCGTTGGTAAAATGGGTCGTCGCTCATAGGGCGAGGAAATTCCTAACTAATAAATATAATCATGCAGTATAACTAAATGAGCAGCCCAAATAAGATTTTTTAACAGAAACTGTATTAGTAAAACTAATTCACTCATAGCCCATTCATTCACTGCACCTTTGACCCATGACTATTTCCATCTTTTGTCCGCTCTAACTTCAGCAAACAATTCAAGGTTTTTATTCATGAAATCGCGCACTGCGCCTCAACCCTAGTGAAGTGTGTTGTGCACGGAGTAAAGATTTGTGAAGCGAAAACACATACAATACAGCATACCTAAGCACTTTAAATGCAAAATACTATAACGCCCAAAATCGTGAAGAAATCGATTAAACTCACCTCCATGCTTTTTTGGGTAAAACTGCCTTAAGTGTGTGAGTATTTTAGGCGAAACGAGATTTAACGAATGTTTTGGCAATCTAGGGGCGATGACGGAGACGTCTCATAATGTGGCGACACATTTACCATAATGAGAGACGTTGTGAACTATATAATGAACACGCCTTAAAACAAGGCTATAAAGTTGAGTCGTATACCATTCCCTCCGATAAGTATTGAAAGCTTGAATTAGTATGGTTTCAAGGTAACAACATGTTCTTTTCAGAAAACACCTTATTTTCTTATCGCGTCCGAGTGGTTCCACAGTGTTTTATTCACAATCAGAAGCCGCAGCCGATTGTAATTAAGAGTTAAGGGGCCTTTTAGCCTTACGTATTGCTTTGGGGTGCATCAGTTTTTCTAAGCCTTGCATACAGCTTGCAATTTTACGGTGAGTGGGTTTATCTGCGGTAATTGCATTGTACAACCAGTGATAAGCGTCTTCATAATCATAGGGACTGCCATACCCCTCAATAAATAATTCTGCCAATTGAATCTGTGCCCTTAAGTGTCCAAGAACAGAGGCCTCACGTAAAAAAACGACTGCTCTTTCTTTATCCTGTTGGACCAGTTTACCTTGAGAATAATAACGACCTAATTGCTCCAATCCAGACGGGAGACCTTGCTCAGCAGCTTGATGCATAAAATTTATGCCCCGATCGGGCTCTGCGTCAACGCAGACTCCCCAAGCGAGCATGTCGCCCCACAAAAACTGATAACTAGGAATTTTGAGTACTTCCGCCCGTGCCTGAATATCCTGCACCAACTGACAATTATCTGACACCACACGGCTCAAATGTTCATTTTTATTAATTAGGTCCAGTAACTCATCCTGTGAATAAAGCTGGACAGCTTTAATTTCATCATCTGCTTTGGTAGAAGCAACAAATAATAAGACACAACAGACTAATGATAAAGATTTGAATAAGCGCATAAAAATCATCTGAATTTTACTATTTCTCTATATCGGCAATAAAATGGTTTTTATAAATGGTTGAGGGTCATTAAACCCTAACCATGTGCAAGACCAATTATTATGTTACCAACTGTTTGGCCACTTTCTATTTATGTGTTAACGCCATTTTTATAACCAAGGCATGCTCAAACAAATCATGGCCTAAGTCGGTTAAATATCCCCCATCAGGTAACGTTACGATACCTTTTTCAAATAATCTCTTCGCAGCATCAATCACCATTGGTTCTGCGTCATTGTGAATTTTCAAACCTTGCATCAAACTTTTGTTAGGAAATTTCAATAATAAGTTAAGTTCTGCAACCATATCAGACGAAAATGTCATGTTTATTCCTCATAAATTATGCACTTAATTCCCGTGCACAGAGCGGGCTTATATTAGGTTTAAGCGGAACAAAGCATTCAATTATAGAACTTCCACCAAAACCTAGTATTTTCAGTTAATTACGACTCGTATAAAATCAGTCATATGTTTATAATCCTCTACTGAGCCTAAAGCTCAAACAGATGAATATCAAAGGTTATTTCAAATAATCATATTCAAGTCCTATTAATCTAACCAGAAGATATCCATGCAAATAACCCAATGTAAGGTAAAAAAAATTGAATCCCTTACAGACTCAATTAAACGTGTTGTACTAATTCCTGGCTCTCCCCTGAGTTTTATTGCTGGTCAATATTTGCAAGTAGTAATGGGCGAAAATGACAAGCGCCCCTTCTCTATAGCTAACGCGCCTCGTGCAGATGGTACTATTGAATTACATATTGGAGCTGAACCAGGCAATCATTATGCTGGGCAAGTTTTAGAAAGAATGATGAAAGATTCACAGATAAAAGTTGAGGGGGGATTAGGGGAAGCCTATCTTAATCAACCCACTGCACAATCTACTATTTTGTTGGCTGGCGGTACTGGATTTTCGTATACCTTATCTATATTGCAGCAACTTCTACACAAACCGTTAATAGCCCCGGTAATTTTGTATTGGGGAACACGTACGATTAATGACATGTATGCCTTTAACGAACTTTGCTCTCTTGCCAAAAAACATCCTTTTTTTACCTTCATCCCAGTGGTAGAGCTTCCAGAAAAGGATTGGGCAGGCAAAACAGGGTGGGTACATCAAGCTGTGCTTGAGGACATTCAAGACATGAGCACTTATCAAGTTTACGTGGCTGGACGTTTTGAGATGGCAAAAGTGGTACGTGATGATTTCGTTAAACAAGGATTACCGATAACGTCTTTGTTTGGCGATGCATTCGCATTTATTTAAGGAATAAGGGAGCTTCAAAAGAAAGCTCCTGATTATCTTTTACACCGCGCCATCAAATTCTAATTGCCGCCAAGCTTCATACACAAACACTGACACTGCATTCGATAAGTTCATGCTACGACTTTGTGCCAGCATAGGAATACGTACTCGCTGCTCGGGTGGCAGAGATTCAATAATCTCATCGGGTAGGCCTCGGGTTTCGGGCCCAAACAACAATGCATCCCCTGCTTGATACTTAGCTTTGGCAAAGAACGCCTTGCCTTTGGTTGTGCATGCAAAAATTCTTTTAGGCTGTCGAACTTGAATATAAGTGTCAATATTTGGATAACGTTGTACGTTAGCAAACTCGTGATAATCCAACCCCGCCCTACGCACTTTTTTGTCATCCCAATCAAAGCCTAGAGGTTCAATTAAATGTAATGCAAAACCAGTATTCGCACATAGGCGGATAATGTTACCAGTATTAGGAGGTATTTCAGGTTGGTATAAAACAATATCGAGCATGGTTATAATTTCAGTTATCTATAGTGTTGGTATATTAACAAAATCTAGCTAGATGGTTTAACACTTAGTGGGTCTTTATCTTTTGCGCTTATTTTGATAGCTATCATCTTGAGAGCTATCATCTTGAGAGCTATCATCTTGAGAGCTATCATCTAAAAAAGTTTAAAATTGCAGTTAAACAAATTATTCTAAATTTATCCTGCTCTTCTAACAATTCATGCTTAGCTCCTTCAATTACCATCAGCTTAGAATTTGCCATTTTTGCCACTACCCTGCTTTGCCTTTTATTATCTACGACTTGATCAGCTCCAGCTTGAATGACTAAAGCGGGAATGGGAAAACGATGCACATATTGCTCTACTTCGTTCATTGCTTGAGCTGCCATTTTTAGCCAATGCCCGCTGACTCCACCTAACTGTAATTGAGGTGCGGCTTGATATTCTTGACGAAAAAGTTGATACCTGATTTCACTGTGCGTTAATTCATTGGATACAAAAGGCTGATTGTCATAATTTTTTTGTCCAAAAAAATAGGTGTTCTTTTTATTGATACTGGCGTGTAAATTCAGCAGTAAATTAGCTAACCAATCAGGTAAAGGTGGACGAATGCCAAACATAGGTGCACAAAGCGCTACCTTTTCAAATAATTCCGGATAACGTAAAACGGTCAAAGCGCCGATGGTCCCGCCCATTGAATGACACAACAACTTAGGTTTATGTGGTGTTTTTTCAGTGACCACTTCATCAATAAATTTTTTGAAATCAGCCACATATTCAGAAAAGTTTCCCACATAGCCTATTTGTGAATTGTCTAACATACGCCCTGACAGACCCTGCCCTCTATGGTCATGAATAAATACCGAATATCCATTTTGATAGAAGTCGTACACTACCTCCTTATACTTAATTAAACTTTCGATACGCCCTGATGAAATCACCACAGCTCCAAGTGCCTGAGGATGCAGTGCGTAAGCGTATGCAATAGCTACTTTTTCCATTTCCCCCGGTTCCTCAACCCCATCAAAGTTTCCGTGTTGAACCGTCTCTTGCCAAAAAGGTTGAATAGCGGTGACATACTTTGATGCTAAGTTATCTTCAGAGCAAAGGGTAAAGTGAGACATATAAGAAACCTACCTTGAAATTCGATATGAAATACGTGCCGCAAACTAGTACTCATTATTTATAAAGCAATGACTAAAGTCGGCTTATTTGGCTTGACTGAGTTTTTTGTTGTGGTTGGTTTCAATTGTCCTAAGGATATCGCGCCAACTAATAATGCCAATTGGGGCACCTTTTTCATTTACGACTGGAATGCAGGAAATATTGTGTTTATTGAATAGACTAATTGCCTCATACACATCAGCTGAGTGCTTCAAGGTAATAGGCTTTCGGTTCATGATTTGGTGAACCTTTATATCCAAAGTAAACTGATCATGTGCAGTTGCTTGAATTGTATCAATAAAAGGACTAATTGACTTGAGCAAATCACGATCTGAAATCACACCATACAACTTCCCATTTTCTACTACGAGTAAATGGTGAAACTTAGCATTTACAAAAATTTGTTTAACCGTGCGCAAAGTGTCATCCAATGTAACAGATACCACCGGTTTACTCATGATCCGCTCAACTAACATGTGTTGCCTCATTCCCCAAACTACAATCAAAAATATAACCGTAAATGTGTGTCGTATGCAATAAAAATCAAAACTCTATGCTAAATGTGCCGCTTATACCAATTGCAGTCTAAGTCTTCGACAGGCTACTCACATTATACTGTTGTAATTTAATCCATAATGCAGGATTGATAAAACGTTTACCCACATTATGAGTTTGTTATTCAACAGAGCCGCGGCTGTCATACTAGGTAACAATATTATTAATCAAAGCGTTCAACACTTTTTAAGATGAAGTTATGATTAATACATTTGCTTAAATGCTATTCATGGCTTTGTGAAAGGTATGGATATTTTAACAAGCAATCCACCTTGGGGCGTGTTGTGCTTGCCTGAATAAAACCTATATGTTTATTTATAGCATGTTTTGCAATGGCCAAACCGAACCCTACTCCGCCACTATTCCTATCTCGTGCAGTAGATTCGCGATAAAAGGCTTCACATATTCTACTTAACTGATTTTCATCAATCCCAATACCATCATCTTCTGTCATTCACACTATATCGATCAATAATATGTTTTTAGACGACATATGTTCCCTCCTATATAATTAACACTTGGTACACTATAACTTAGAGCATATTGTCGGGCATGGTGTATTTACACAAGCTTTACACTTCCTTTGCGTTTCTTTGCATTGCATTCGCTAGACTTATTAGGGATTCATAAAGAGGATAAAAAAATGTCAAAATTTACTGACGTAATAAAAACAGCACTTACACCTATTGCACTTTCGCCTATTGCACTTTCGCCTATTGCACTTACGCCTATTGCACTTTGTCTAGCCCTTGCCATCGCTGTACCTGCAATAGCTAAAAAAGGGCATCATCAAAAATGTGATGGTATGCGTCAAATATTATCTGAGTTATCGCTAACCAGTACACAAAAGCAAGATATCAGACAAATTTTCAAACAATCCCGTGAAGACAGAAACATGTTCAAGACTGTTGATAAGGCCCTTAGAACAGAGTTGCACAGCATTATAGAATCGACTGAATGGGATCGAACAGCTGTAGAAAGTGCCATTACCCAGCGCCAAGCTTTAATGCAAGAAAAAGCACTACAACGGGCCAGCAACAAACACCAAGTGTGGCGCTTGTTAACTGAAATTCAACAAACAGAATTTGTACCACAATTAGACTCTCGCAAGGAAAAGCGCGCTGAAAGTAAAAGAGAACACAAAAAACTAAAACGGCTAGGTTTTACTGAAGATCAACTTGCGGCCGTCAAAGCCATCAAGACTGCGGCTAAAGAAAATGGCGCAAAAGTAAAAGCTAAGCTTAAAAGTTATCAACAAGCAGAACGGGCACTTATCCAGAGTGCCAACTTTAACCCAGAGGCTTGGGAATCCCTGAACACTGAATATCAAGCCGACTTTATGGTCATGGCAATTTTAAAAACCAAAAGCAAACATGACATTTGGAACCTAATGACACCTGAACAACAAACCGCAACCACAGAAAGAGTCGACAAACACAAGCGCGGTAAGAAAGGTAAAAGACATGGATAGGTATATTAAACAAGCATACTTTTATAACAAGAAGGCGCCAGATAAGGTGCCTTTTTTTTGATCATTATTGGCATACATTTTAACATGAGAATTGTATGACATAAAAATACCCAACATGAAATTTTGTACCAAGAGCAAACTTTTGATTCCTTTAGTATTCGAAGATTAATTGTTTTATCCTGCGTTAGCATTATTGAATCGAATATTCAGCTTAAAGTTAATAAGGGTTCCACATGAAAAAACACCTAAGTATTATTACATTACTCATGATGACCGCTTGCGGCCAAGTTGCAAAAGAGCGCGCGATCAATACACCCATCGGACTAAGTGTTACACAAGAAAAGGTACTAACAGAAAGCCAACGTCTCAATCAATGGTTTGAGAGCAAGTACGAAGAAAGACTTTTACAATCCCCCATGACTCTGACGACCTTAGGCCGTAAAGAACGTTATGATGAACTAGATGATTTCAGCGAAGCAGCTGAAGATAAAAGTATAAAATGGCAGGCTGATTCTGTTACTGAGTTAAAGAACTCTTTTGATTACACTGCTTTAAATGAAGATGCTAAAATTTCTTATGACCTCTGGATTTTTCAGTACGAAGCAGCGAAAGCACAAGTGCCTTATCGTAGAAGGGGATACGTATTTACGCAAATGCATGGTCCACATGCTAGTACGCCAAACTTTTTAATTAACTTTCATCGTGTTGATGATGTGTCTGACATGAACGCTTATATCAAACGTATTGCCGCACTAGCCAGAGGTATCACTCAATTATTAGAACGGGCAAAAATCCACGCCAGTGAAGGAGTGCGCCCTCCAGTGTTTGCCTATGAGGGGGTAATTCAGCAATCTAAAAATTTGTTGCAAGGACAACCATTTGACCAAAATAAAGCCGACTCTCCATTGTTAGCAGACTTAAAAAAAGAAATTCAAGGTTTAGTCGATGCTAAAAAAATTGATGCGGCCAAAGCAAAAGAGTTACAAACCCAAGCCCAACAAGCCTTGCTCACACATTTTCTGCCTGCTTATGAAAATCTAATCACTTGGTTCGAACAAGACTTGGTCAATGTAGCTAAACAAGCCACTGGTGTAGGGGCTCTGCCCGATGGTGAAGCCTTTTACAATGCGGCTTTACTTAATGTGACGACTACAGATTATAAAGCAAATGAAATACATCATATTGGCTTGAGTGAAGTGGCGCGCATTTTAGGCTTGATGGAAGACATTAAAACATCAGTTGAATTTAAAGGTAACTTACAAGAATTTTTCGCATATATTAAAAGTGATATTAGCAATGAGAAGTTTTACTATCCTAACAATGATGAGGGTCGCCAAGGGTATTTAGATGACTCAACCGCCTATCTCGACTTCATAAAAAACAAATTACCTGAATACTTTGGATTATTACCTAAAGCCGACTTAGTAGTGAAACGTGTTGAAGCGTTTAGAGAGCAACCTGGTGCTGCGCAGCACTATAACCCTGGAACACCAGACGGCTCTCGTTCAGGCGTCTATTATGCTCATTTATCAGATATGACCGCTATGCCCAAAAACGAAATGGAGGCCATTGCCTATCATGAAGGCAACCCCGGCCACCATATGCAAATATCTATCGCTCAAGAACTAAAAGGCGTACCTAAATTTCGTACTCAAGCATTTTTCATCGCTTATATTGAGGGCTGGGCCTTGTATTCTGAATTACTGGCTAAGGAAATGGGTGCCTATAACACGCCATACTCGGACTTTGGTCGCCTAGTCACTGAGATGTGGCGAGCAATACGTTTAGTGGTTGATACCGGCATTCATTCCAAGGGTTGGACAGAGCAGCAAGCCATTGACTATTTCAAACAAAACTCGCCTATTTCAGAAGGTCAAATCATCTCAGAAGTACAGCGTTATTTTGTGTGGCCGAGTCAGGCTACGGGTTACAAAATTGGCATGTTAGAAATATTGAAATTGCGCGCAAAAGCACAACAAGCACTAGGTGAAAGGTTTGATATCAAGGACTTTCATGATGTGGTGTTAGGTGGTGGCTCTGTGCCTTTGCCAGTATTAGAAAGAATGGTCAACAATTGGATTGAAAAAACAAATAAACCTAGCTAATAGAATCATTAGCGATCAATAATTTAGGTAGAGTTACGAAGGTCTGATGGCCGTTTCCTCTAACTTTTTTATTTATTTGGGCCACTAGGAGCCATTATGCAAGACATTCAATTACGGACCAGTCTTGACCAATATTATGGCCAAATACAATCGGTCATACTGGACAAACAACATCCAATCTCTGGATTACTGCCCGCCAGCACTGCTGTGACTGTGCATGGTAATTACCAAGACGCTTGGGTGCGCGACAACGTATACAGTATTTTGGCAGTATGGGGACTTGCCTTAGCCTATCGCAACTTAGATGATGATGGCGGTCGAGGATTCGAACTGCAACAACGTACCGTTAAATTAATGCGCGCTTTATTACGTTCGATGATGGCGCAATCGGCTAAAGTGGAAAAATTTAAGCGAACCCGTCAACCCATAGACGCATTGCATGCCAAATACGATACTGCAACAGGTGATAGCGTAGTAGGTGATGATGAATGGGGGCATTTACAGGTTGATGCAACCTCTGTATTTCTACTGACACTTACGCAGATGATTGCCTCTGGTTTAGAAATAATTTGGACCCATGAAGAAGTCAGCTTTGTACAAAATTTAGTGTATTACATTGAACGCGCCTATCGCACACCAGATTTTGGTATGTGGGAACGAGGTGCAAAAAGCAACAGTGGGAACGTAGAGCTTAATGCCAGCTCGTTAGGTATGGCCAAGGCCGCACTTGAGGCACTGTCTGGCTTTAACCTTTTCGGCGCTAAAGGGTCACGTTCAAGTGTCATTCATGTCATCCCAGATAACATTGCACAGTCTAATATTACGTTAACGTCCATGTTACCACGTGAGTCCAATACTAAAGAAACAGATGCATCCCTTCTCAGCATAGTGGGCTACCCTGCTTTTGCTGTAGACGACCTAATACTTGCCAATAAAGTGCGTAATGACATTATTGATAAGTTAGAAGGTAGCTATGGCCTCAAACGTTTTTTACGTGATGGACATCAAACGGCTCTCGAAGATGAGGGCCGACTGCATTACGAAGAACAGGAGCTAAAACAGTTTGAGCATATTGAGTCAGAATGGCCGCTGTTTTATACGTATTTATATTTAGATGCGATTTTTCGAGATGATACACAACAGATAAGTCATTACCGAGCTCGTCTTGATGCTGTGCTAGTAGAAAAAGATGGTCAAAAACTGCTACCTGAATTGTATTTTGTTGCACAAAACCGTGTCGAACAGGAGCGTATCAATCCAGGCTCTCAAGTGCGTATCCCGAATGAAAACGTGCCACTGGTGTGGGCACAGAGCTTATATTTGCTCGGTTGTTTACTCGAAGATGGGCTATTGCGCCCAGGCGATTTAGATCCTCTCGGACGTAGGCATCACAAAATACCCAAAAAACCTGTGGTTCAACTTATGTTTTTGGCTGAGGATGACGCGTTACAACAAGAGCTGGAAGCCTATGGTGTCAGGACACAAACAATTGAAGATGTTTCACCCGTGCAAGTTTATCGTCCCGAAGATATTGCCAGCATACATGCACAAATCGGTAAATGCGATGCACTAGGTCTTACCGGGCGTATTCCTAGAAAACTGAAAAGTTTAACCACCAGCCGTGTTTATATGATGGGTAAAAAACAGGCGATTTGCCTGACACCTTCTTTTATCCAAAAAGATTTTTTCCTCAGTTATGATATCGAATTTTTAGTGCGTCGTTTTAAATCAGAGCTTAGTTATCTACATCGAAATTGGACTGAATTAGGTCGCCCTACAGTTACAGTGTTGCTTACTCACAATTTGCTGGGCACACAACGCAGTACCTTTTATGCCTTGATGAAGCAGATTGCCAGCGGTGAAGTAGACGGTATACCTGTGCGTCACGATATCATGGCGCAGTTATTAAATACCGCAGCGGTTGAGCATGTCGAGCACCTAAAAGACTTGATTTTACCTGACCAACCGTTAGCTAGTCTGTTGTCTCAATCTTGCGTACTGACCTTAAATGGTGAACATACACCATTATCACCAAGTGAAGAACTAGAAATCGCATTACAAAAAGATACTGCCATATTGGAATCTAGATTAGGGCAAGCTACTAATCTTTACAAACAGATATCGCTACTGACTAAACTAGTCGAGCTTGAAACAATTGACACTAAAATTCACATTCACAGTCAACAACGCAGTTTGTTCGACTTAATTGAAGAAGTGTACGCACAGGCAGGTAGACTTCGGCTTTGGTCAGTGTTGCGACAAGCGTCTGGATTACAAGGCAAGATTGATGGGGACATTGGCCTAGCCGTGGGTGACTTATTAGTAGCACAAAAGTTTATTCAGGTAGGACGTTCATATCATGATGAGTCGTTGATCACTCGCCCATTAAATGACGAGGAGCTGATGCAGCGAATTGTGCAATATTGCCGCGAAGATGTGCGCGATCAAATTTTAACCCAAGAGGTGTTACTCTACTTGGGCCTATTAATCAAAGCTAGGCCAGAGTTATTTAGCGAGCTATTAACTTTACGCGTAAGTCTTTTAATCATTTTGCTAACGAGTCAAATTACCCGATCGCAAAACACCACGACCGATGAGGCCTATGAAATATTGATGGACATGCCACCATCAGAAATTCAATCTCGCTTAGAAGCAGTGCTGGAAAATTATCAAAGTTTAGCGGAACTTCCACAAAAGCTTGAAGCATTGCATGCTCAAGGCAATACAGAACATCTCACTTGGCAGCAAAACTTGGGCTTAGAACAGCTCAAAACCCCAGTTGATGGTTGGCTGGCTTGGCGTCAGCACCAAGGCATTCTCGACCGACGTACAACAGAATTTTTAGCCCAAATTTGGCGGATTTTGAAACATACTAGCGGCTTAGTTATTGGCAACAAAATGGATAAGCGCAACCGTATTAGCAGTGACTTAGTATTAAGTGATATGACCGAGGGGGAAAATGCTTTCGCGTTATTAATCGAACACATGTTTAACAACATTCATGCCGCAGAATACCGTCAACTGACTATTGAAACACTCACAGCGTTAGCGAGTTTCTTTGATCAAAATCCAAGTTTATTAGTGGAAGAAGCGATAGTCATTGACGTGACCATAGGTCATGCAGTGAACCTTGCATATGTCAAAGAATTCCCTGAACGAGAACCACACTACGACGAATACAAAAGCCATGCTTGGGAGAGTTTTTATCAGCAATCACCCGTGCATAGCACTACCTTCATCATTTCAGCGTTAAATCACTTATTAACCGTTAGACAGATAGAGTGAGCCAAAACATTACGTCACTCTAAATAACACCCAAAACAGGTGCTTTTTGTAGATGTTTTGGCCTATGTTATAACTGCCTTTCACTCGAATTTAGTGCTTTACTTAGAAGGGGTAAAGCATCAATGAAAAGGTAAAACGGCACTTTTTATATACTGTTTTTCTGGCTAATAATGGTGAGGTAAATTTCAAACTTAACAAAATCGAAAACTTCTATTCTTAATCACACACTGGCAGACCCTTTTAAATCAATCTTTTTCATGATGATAGGTCGTCAACGGGATGTTTTTTGACTCTTTTACAAAACCTTATATCGATAAATCACAATTAAACTCAGTAATCAAAAAGTCTTTTAGAAACATACTTTTTTAATCATTTGCTGCAAAATATGTACTGTGGGTTCAACATAATCCAAAGAGATATATTCGTCAGGTTGATGCGCTTGATCAATACTGCCAGGACCTAAAACGATGGTATCGCAACCTAATTGATTGATAAATGGCGCTTCGGTGGCGTAGTTGGCACTTTGGTATTTTTTACCTGTGAGCTGTTCAGCCAGTGCCAAAATATTTTGTTCATCACGACAAGCAAAAGCTGGCGCAGTGGGATACATCAAATCCAAACTTAAACGACTGGGGTATTTTGCAGATACTGGTGCCAACGCTTCATCAATCATGGCGAGCGCTTGCTCATCGCTTAATTCAGGTACAGCACGCATATCAAAGTTAAGCTTACAATGCCCACAGATACGATTTTCAGCATCGCCGCCATGGATGTGACCTAAATTCATGGTGACATGGGGCACACTGAAAGCTTCATCATGAAACTGAGTTTTTAGTTTGCTTTGCAAGTCCATCAGCTGACCAATTGCCTGATACATAATTTCAATGGCGTTGACACCTTTGTCAGGATCGCTGGAGTGACCCGCTTTACCCTGAATATGTAAACTTTGAGCAATATGTCCTTTATGTTTATAAATGGGTACCAGTTCAGTCGGCTCTCCAATAATCGCCATGCTGGGCTTAATCATTTGTTGCTCAGCGAAAAATCGTGCACCAGCCATGGATGTTTCCTCATCTGCTGTGGCCAATACGTACAAAGGTTTGTTCAACTTATTAAGCGGAGTCGTTTTTAGTGCTTCAAGAATAAAAGCAAAAAAACCCTTCATATCACAACTGCCTAAGCCAAACAGCTTACCATCCGCTTGTTTGACTTTGAAAGGGTCGGATTGCCAACGCCCTTCATCAAAAGGCACGGTATCTGAGTGCCCACAAAGCAATAATCCCCCCTCGCCGCTGCCAATTTTGGCTAACATATTAAACTTGTTTCGAGTGTCTGGCACTTGTTGAATAGTTATGGAAAATCCCAAGTCATTAAACCAGCCGGATAAGATGTCAATCAGAGGCCTATTTGTTTGATCGATATTTTCATCAAAGGCGCTAATAGACGGGGTTTCAATGATAGTTTGATAGTGTTCTAAGAAAGATAGATTTGACATAACCACCCAATTAAATAATTATTCACTTTTATTGCATAAATATATAACACATGGCATTCTATAGGCCAACTAGAAACGACAAATAGTTGAGTCGTCTTTGTGTAATCGCTTATTACTGTAACTTGTTTTGGTTAGATAACGTATATGTATTCAATTGTTGAAAGAGTAACATTCCAATTTTCCCTGCCTAGCTTCGCCAGCATGTTTTATCGACGATAGTCGATTTTGTAGCGTATAGCTCACTCTTTGCTTTAAACTATATAGCTTAAGCAAAGAGTGCTTTTTATTTTCAGCTTCCATTATTTAGTACACTACTCACATTGAGATTATAGAGAAATATCCCATGATCAAAACCTGTATTATTGGAGCCAGTGGTTACACCGGCGCTGAGCTGGCGGCGTTAGTTCACCGCCACAGCCAATTTGAATTAGCCGCTTTATATGTTTCCGCCCGTAGTGCTGATGCGGGGAAGTTGTTGGGCGATATTCACCCGCAATTTTTTAATTCAATTAATTTACCTTTACAGCCTATCGATGAAGGTAATTTATCTGCCTTAAAAGACAACTTTGATCTCATATTTTTAGCCACGCCCCATGAAGCAAGCCACAAATGGATGAACGAGCTATGTGGTAAAGAAAACGGTAAAAAAGCAGTAATAATGGACTTGTCAGGTGCATTTAGAATAAAAGATAAAATCAAATTCGCAAAATATTATGGCTTCGAGCACCACGCTGATAAATTGTTAGCCGAGGCAGTATATGGTTTGGCTGATTGGCATCAAGAGCAGATTAAACATGCAGACTTAGTCGCAGTTCCGGGTTGTTACCCCACTGCCTCTTTAACAGCCCTTAAGCCTTTACAGCATAATGCCATAATTGACTCTACACATTTCCCTATTATTAACGCAGTCTCTGGCGTATCAGGTGCAGGTAGAAAAGCAGCACTGAATAGCAGTTTTAGCGAAGTCAGCTTGCAGGCATACGGGGTATTGGGGCATAGGCATCAGCCTGAAATTACTGACTATTTAGGCACTGATGTTATCTTCACACCACATTTAGGCAACTTTAAGCGCGGTATATTAGCCACGATCACAGTAAAAACCGTAGCCGGTGTGACTGAGCAACAGATTACCGACGCCTATCAGCATGCCTACCAAGGCAATCCTATTGTAAGGCTAAGAAATAGCTGGCCTAAAATTGACGATGTAGTCGGCACACCTTTCTGTGACCTTTTCTGGAAATTAGATAGCAAAACTGGCTACCTTGTAATAACCAGTGTTATTGATAACTTATTGAAAGGTGCTGCATCCCAAGCAATGCAATGTGCAAATTTACGTTTTGGTTTTGCATCTCATATGGGATTGGTAAAATAACTATGAGCCACAGCATGAGCCACAAAGAGAATTATAAAAATAGTTTAGTGATAAAAGTGGGTGGCGCATTCATGCAAGCTGAAAATGCGGCTATGGCTTTGCTAACATCAATTAGCGCGCTACAGAAAAATTATATTGTAGTGTTAGTCCATGGCGGTGGCGCAATGGTCGAAGAATTACTCTGTGCGCTTAATATCACCAGTCAAAAAATTGATGGCTTGCGCGTTACCCCCACTGAACATATGCCTTACATCACAGGTGCGCTTGCGGGCACTGCTAATAAACAGCTCTGCGGATTAGCTATTAGAGCAGGAATGAGCCCAGTAGGCTTAAGTTTGTTAGATGGAAAAATGTGTCATGCAACTGTTATGCGCGAAGAGTTAGGTGCAGTGGGTTCAGTGGAGCCAGGCGACCCAACACTTTTAAAAACATTGGCCGCAACACATATGTTGCCTATCATCAGTTCAATCGGTGCCGATAACAAAGGCAACTTGCTCAATGTAAATGCTGACCAAGCGGCCACAGTTATTGCCCAGTTATTAGATGCAGAATTACTGTTATTATCTGATGTACCTGGCGTTTTAGATGCTAACAAAAATCTGATTGAACACTTAGACACTGAGCAAATCGAAACCCTCATTACAGAAAACGTCATTCGTGACGGCATGATAGTCAAAGTACAAGCTGCATTGACAGCAGCCAATAGCTTAGGCCGCAGTGTCACTATTGCCAGTTGGAAAGATACAGAAAAGTTACTCGGTTTGTTGCATCAACAAACAATAGGTAGCAAAATTTCACCTTTAATTAACACACCTAGTCACAAGGCTTAATTATGAAACAAGATCTTCTTTCGTTGAAAGATTGGACCGCAGACCAATTACACAGTTTGTTAGCCTTGGCTAAAACCATCAAAAACAATCCTGCAGGTTATCGCAAAGCCTTAGATGGCCTGTCAATTGTTGCCTTATTTGAAAAACCTTCATTGCGTACCCGTGTGAGTTTTGACATTGGGATCAATAAGTTAGGCGGTCATATGGTGTATCTAGACACCCAATCAAATAAATTGGCTGGCAGAGAAGATGTCAAAGATATGGGCGCTAACTTAGCCTGTTGGGCAGATGCTATAGTGGCACGGGTTTTTGCTCACAGCACGCTAGAAGAATTAGCTGAATCAGCTAACGTGCCAGTCATCAATGCTTTGTGTGATATGTATCACCCATGTCAAGCGGTCGCTGACTACCTAACCATCAGCGAAAACTACGACGACTTAAGCAAAGTTAAACTGGCTTACATCGGTGACGGTAATAACGTCACCCATTCACTTATGTTAATGGGCGTAGCACTAGGTTGTGAGGTAGTTATCATCACACCAGAAGGTCACGAGGTTGATGATAATATTATAAAGCTAACTCAAGCGCGTGCCCAGCAGTTTGGCGGAAAGCTAACCGTTAGCACTGACATTAATGCAGCAAATGGCTCGCAAGTTTTATACACGGATACTTGGCTTTCTATGGGCGACGAAACTCCATTGGCCGATATCAAAGACACCTTCTCAGGTTACGAAATTAACGAAGCTTTGATGGCGAAAACGGGAGCAAAATATGTTTTGCATTGTCAACCCGCCCACAGAGATTTAGAAATCAGCGGCAGTTTGATCGACAGCGATGCATCATTATTAATGCAACAAGCTGAAAATCGTATGCACGGGCAAAACGCTATTTTGGTACAATTGCTGGCTCGCGATTTCGAACCAAGAAATTAAGAAAAACAGCTATGAGTTAGGTAGCAAAGTATCAACAAAAAAATAAAAATAAGAATAATTAAAGCGCAAAATATTTGAGCGTTTTATTAAAAATTAAGAGATAGGAAATAACATGGCTATTCAAGCAAATAAAGAATTCAAAAAAGTAGTATTGGCATATTCGGGTGGATTAGACACCTCAGCTATCATTCCTTGGTTAATCGAAACGTATAACTGTGAAGTGATTGCTTTTGCGGCTGATGTGGGTCAAGGCGACGAAGAGTTAATTGGCTTAAGGGAAAAAGCGCTTAAAACCGGCGCCAGCGAATGTTACATCGTTGACTTGAAAGAAGAGTTTGTATCTGAGTATATCTATCCAACCATTACTACTGGTGCCGTATACGAAGGTGAGTACTTACTCGGTACTTCTATGGCTCGTCCTATCATTGCTAAAGCTCAAGTAGAAATTGCCCGTAAAGTGGGTGCAGATGCGCTTTGTCACGGTTGTACTGGTAAAGGTAATGACCAAGTACGTTTTGAAGGTACCTTTGCTGCGCTTGCACCAGATTTAGCTGTTATAGCGCCTTGGCGTGAATGGGAAATGGTCTCTCGTGAAGACCTACTCGACTACCTAGCCGAACGTAACATTGAATGCTCTGCATCTTTAACTAAGATTTATAGCCGTGACGCAAATGCTTGGCATATCTCCCATGAAGGTGGTGAGTTAGAAGATCCTTGGAGTGAACCCACTAAAGGGATCTGGACGTTGACGGTTGATCCAGAAGACGCTCCAGATAAGCCAGAACGGATTCAACTTAGTTTCGAAGAAGGAAAATTAACTAAGGTTAATGGCGAAGCGTTAACACCTTATGGTGTATTGATGAAATTAAACGACATTGCCGCAGCTCATGGTGTTGGCCGTATCGACATCGTAGAAAACCGCTTAGTTGGCATGAAATCTCGTGGTTGCTATGAAACACCCGGCGGCACAGTGATGATGAAAGCTTACAAAGCCTTAGAGTGTTTAGTATTAGATAAAGCGTCCCTTAAATACCGCGAGCAAATTGGTCTTGAATATTCACATGTCATGTATGACGGACGCTGGTTTACTGCGTTGAATGATGCTTTGTTGGCAGGGGCAGCTAGTTTTGCACAAAAAGTTACAGGTGAAATCGTGGTTAAATTGTATAAGGGCCAAGCCACAGTTACCCAAAGAAAATCTCCCAACAGTTTGTATTCTGAAGACTTCGCCACATTTGGTGCGGATGATGTTTACGACCAAAGCCACGCCGAGGGTTTCATCCGTCTATACAGCTTATCGAGCCGTATTGAAGCGATGAACAAAAAAGGTATGGCATTTAAAAATACAGGAATAGAATAATGAGCCTGTGGGGCGGGCGTTTCCAAGATGGCAGCAGTGCGATGTTTAGAAGGGTAAATGACTCATTACCCTTCGACCGAGCACTCGCTAGCCAAGATATCCGCGGCTCTATCGCGTGGTCAAAAGCCATTTATAAAGCCGGAGTGTTAACCCAAGACGAACAACAACAACTTGAACAAGCACTGCAAGCTTTGTTAGTTCAAGCAGAAGCTGGCACCTTGGATTTTGACGCCAGTAGCGAAGAAGATATTCATAGTTTTGTTGAAGCCACGTTGATTGAACAGTTAGGTGATATCGCCCGCAAACTTCACACCGGTCGTAGCCGTAATGATCAAGTGGCTACTGACTTTCGATTGTGGACACGTGAACACGTTGACTTATTGATTGCCGACTTAGAAAAGGTCAAAGCCTCTTTAGTGGGCACCGCAAGCAACAACAAAACGGTTATTTTACCGGGTTATACCCACTTACAACGAGCTCAGCCAGTGCGTTACCCACACTGGTGTTTGGCCTATGTTGAGATGTTTAAACGTGACATTAGTCGCTTACGTGACCTAAGAGTGCGCTTAAACCAGTCACCACTAGGTTGTGGAGCATTAGCAGGGACCACCTATCCCATTGATCGTTATGAAATTGCCAATGAATTAGGCTTTGATAGCCCTTGTTTAAATAGTTTAGATGCGGTGTCTGATCGTGATTTTGTATTGGAACTTTTATTTGCTGCCAGCACCAGCATGATGCACATGTCACGTATGGCCGAAGACTTGATTTTCTTCAACTCTGGTGAAGCGGGATTTATTACCTTAGGTGATGAAGTGACGTCTGGCTCATCATTAATGCCACAAAAGAAAAACCCCGATGCACTGGAACTGATGCGCGGTAAATGTGGCCGTGTATTTGGCAGTTTGCAAGGTATGTTAGTGACCATGAAAGGATTACCCCTTGCTTACAACAAAGATATGCAAGAAGACAAAGAAGGTTTGCTTGATGCGGTGACGCAATGGCATATCTGTTTATGTATTGCCTGTGAGGTTATTGACAGTATCAAGTTAGACACAGAGCGTTGTGCTAAGGCAGCTCGTGAAGGGTATGCGAATGCCACTGAATTAGCCGATTATCTTGTTGCTAAAGGGATCCCCTTTAGAACCGCCCATGACATTTCGGGCCAAGTGGTATTAGCCGCACTAGAGAAGAAAAAAGCCATCGAGGAGTTAAGCATTGCTGAGTTGCAACAATTCTCAGACTTAATTGAAAATGATGTATATGAAATCTTGCAACTCGAATATTTAGTAAATAAACGTAGCATCTTGGGGGGTACGGGTATCGACCCAGTATCTAAGGCTCTAGACGCTGAATTAGCGCAAAATAAATAAGGATATATTTGTGGTCGTTTCACATATCGACAGTGTTAAAATTATTCGTAATTCAGCGCCATACATTAATGCACACAGGGGGAAAACTTTTGTCTTGATGTTTGGTGGCGAAGCCATTGAAGAAGCTAACTTTGCCAACATCATTCATGATATTGCCTTGTTAAACAGCTTAGGTGTGCGTTTGGTTTTAGTGCATGGTGCTAGGCCACAAATCGATCACCGAGTGGCAATACGTAACTTGCCACCTCGTTTTCACCAAGGCATTCGTATTACCGATAAACAAACCCTTGAATGTGTAAAAGACGCCGCAGGTTCGTTGCGCGCAGAGGTTGAAGCGTTATTAACTATGGGGCTGGCAAATTCACCCATGCACGGCTCACATATCCGAGTGTGTTCTGGCAATCTGGTGGTCGCCATGCCAATAGGTGTTCGCGACGGGGTAGACTTTGAAAATACTGGACTGGTTCGCCGCATCGATGTAGATGGTATTAACGACCATCTAAATGATGGCTCCATTGTGTTGTTATCACCTATGGGGTACTCAGCGACAGGCGAAGTATTTAACTTGTCTCATGAAGACGTGGCGACCAAAGCAGCCATTGCACTTCATGCTGACAAACTCATATTGTTTAATCACCAAGACGGTATTATTAGTAAGGAAGGTCGATTACTAAGAAATTTAGAGTTGGACGCACTCTACACCATGTTAGATGAGCCATTTTATGCTGCTGAAAAACAATCACTACAGGCCATAGTGTCTAGTTTAGAAGCGGGCATTAGTCGCTGTCATACTGTCAGTTATCGTCAAGATGGCGCACTACTCCAAGAGCTATTTACCCGTGATGGAGCAGGCACTCTGATATCCCAAACATCATATGAACAGCTTCGACAAGCCAAGATTGAAGATGTAGGTGGTATTCTTGAACTAATCAGACCTCTAGAAGAAAAGGGTTATTTAGTAAAACGCTCTAGAGAGCATCTAGAACAAGAAATCGAACAATTTGCTTTGATTGAACGAGACGGTATGACGATAGCTTGTGCTGCACTCTATCCTTATGAAGAGGATAAAATGGGTGAACTTGCTTGTGTTGCTACCCATAACGATTATCGAGGTGGAAATCGTGGGGAACGGCTATTAGATGCCATCAAAATACAAGCACGTGAACAAGGTTTAAAGTCTATTTTCATTCTCACTACCGTGACTGCTCATTGGTTTCAAGAACAGGGGTTTGTTGAAGTTAGCCTAGATGAGCTACCCACTAAGAAAAAACAGCTTTACAACTTTCAACGCAAATCTAAAGTGTTTAAGCTAGCGGTCTAAACATTCAGAAGATAGGCCTGCTATGGATTCATACTTGACACGAACACAACAACTTTTAGCTGTATCTTTTATTGGCTTTATACTGTGTGGTTGCGATTTATACCAAGACCAAGCCATCAAACAAGCGGAGCAATTTATACTCCAGCAAAACATTGATAAAACCGGACAGGACTGGAAAATAACCTTACCACAACCGCCAGAATTCACGTTTAGCCAAGATAAAGCTTATCTGTGGCATATCACTACGAGTCAGGGTGAAATACATATAGAACTCATGCCCAACGTAGCGCCAAAACATGTGTCGAGCACAATATACTTAACATCTTTAGGTTATTACGATAACACTATATTCCATCGTATTATTCCCGGTTTTATGGCCCAAGGTGGTGATCCAACTGGCACTGGCAGGGGGAGCCCAGGTTATCAATACGCAGGTGAATTTAGTGATGAATTTAAACATACTCAAGGAGGGTTATTGAGTATGGCTAATTCAGGTCCCAATACAGATGGCAGCCAATTCTTCCTAACCTTCACTGCAACGCCTTGGCTAGATGGTAAACACAGTATATTTGGTAAAGTAATTCAGGGGATGGATGTGCTTGAAAGCATAGAAAAATTTGGTTCAAGAAGCGGAAAAACCAGTGAAGCAGTGTCAATTATTACAGCTACTATTTTGGTCAACTAAGATCTCGTTATTGTTTGAGTGTTAATGACTTGTACCATTGGGTATTAATACTCTCAATAGAAATACTCACATATTATAAAGACAACGTTTCAGTGAAAAACCTTAAGGCCAATTTCGACAATGCTATGGGGATTAACGGTAGTATTACCCTCGTTGCAAAATTTGCATATGCACATAACGCTGATGTCTTTGCTGGTACTGGAAGCTTTGACACTTTTTCATAGACAATAAAAAAGCCGCTAAAGCAGCTTTTTCAATTAAACTAAAATTTAAAGTGACTTAACACCCGCAACTGCTTGTTTTGCAAGCTCAGTGATCTTATCCCACTCACCATTGATCATCGCATCTTCTGGGGCTAACCAAGAGCCACCAGCGCAACAAACATTAGATAATGCTAAATAATCATTGTAATTGCTTGGACTAATGCCACCTGTTGGGCAGAATTTAATATCAGGGAAAGGGCCGCCTATAGCTTTAAGGGCTTTCACACCACCTGATGCTTCGGCAGGGAAAAATTTCAAATGGGTATAACCATGATCGACTGCTGTCATCAACTCTGAAATAGATGAAATACCTGGAATAAGCGCAATACTGCCTTCGTTTCCTGCCTTCAATAAATCAGAAGTTAACCCCGGACTAATAGCAAATTTAGCACCTGCATCGATAACTTGTTGCAACTGAGCACGATTCGTCACGGTGCCCGCTCCAATAATCGCTTCTGGTACTTCTTTAGCAATTTTTGCAATCACTTCAACGGCAGCATCTGTGCGTAAAGTGACTTCTAATACGCGAATACCACCGGCAATAAGTGCTTTTGCCAATGGCACAGCGTGTTCAACATCTTTAATCACCAATACAGGCACAACAGGCCCTTGGCTGAATATTTCTTCTGATGTCATTTCCCAATTTTTTGTCATTGAACTTAACCTTTACAATTTTGATTTAAATAAGCCATCGCACCAATCAGACCATGATCTGGCTCGGTAATAATGAAAGTCGGTATGCCAGCAACATAGTCACGAAATCGCCCCTTGGCTTCAAAACGTAACCGAAAATCACTTTGTTTAATAAAATTGGTGAAACGAGGGGCAATGCCGCCTCCAACATACACGCCACCACGTGTACCTAAATTAAGGGCAAGGTTTCCTGCAAAGCTACCCAATATTTTGCAGAATTGTGACAATGTAGCCACACTTAATGCGCAACTACCGTCAAGCGCTCGTTCAGTAATATCAGCAGGCTCATCCAGTGGTGCTAGTAGACCTTTATATTTGGCAATAGCTTGATATATATGCACTAAACCTCGACCCGAAAGTACCTCTTCAGCAGAGGCATGGCCTAATTTATCAGTTAAAAATTTCCATATAGCGATGTCCACTTCATCCACTGGAGCAAAATCAACATGACCACCCTCACCATCTAGTGCCAGCCAACCTTGTGAAGTATGCGTTAAGTGTTTCACACCAAGACCCGTACCGGGGCCAAAAACCGCAATATTGTCTAAATCATTTGCATGCCCTTGGCCAACTTGTTCTTTTTGTTGATTGCTCAATACCGTTACGGCATAGGCAACCGCAGTGAAGTCGTTAATCACTCCTAACCAATCTAAGCCTAATTCAGCTTGTAATTGGGAGATAGAAAACTGCCAATCATTGTTGGTCATAGAAATCACATCACCATTCACTGGGCAAGCAACGCCTAAACATCCAGCTGTAAAATCCACATCAGGAAATTCAGTGATGTATGCTCCAATAACGGCACCAATGGTCTTATAACTACTACACAAATATTTTTTAATATGGCACAGTGTGCCATTTTCTAACTGTGCCAAACGAATATTAGTGCCGCCTACGTCCGCAACAAATTTTGACATTGTATTAGTCCTGACCAAAAAACAACGAGCAAGCACCCTGCTCTGCACCGGTTAGTGTTGAACGCATACCGGCAAACATTTCACGCCCCATACCAATTTGATGTGTTGCGACGTCGGGCAACTTGACTTCGCGCTTGGCTAATTCTTCTTCGCTGATAAGAATATCCATGGCTCCCGTTAGGGTATCTAATTCCAACATATCACCCGTTTGCACTTTTGCTAACATACCGCCTTTTATTGCTTCAGGAGTAACATGAATAGCCGCAGGCACCTTACCTGAAGCGCCAGACATACGTCCGTCAGTAACCAAGGCCACTTTAAAACCTCTGTCTTGCAATACCGCTAGAGGAGGCGTCAAACTGTGTAATTCTGGCATACCAATGGCAGATGGGCCTTGAAAGCGCACTACAACCACACAATCCTTATCAAGTTCACCGGCTTTAAACGCTGCATGTAATTCAAATTGATCTTCAAATACCACCGCTGGCGCTTTAATTTTGCAATGAGGTTCTTTCAGTGCAGAAGTTTTCATCACCGCGCGACCTAAATTGCCGCACAAAACAGATAAACCACTGTCAGCCTTAAATGGCTCGTTAACAGTAGCGATTACTTGTTTATCATATGATTCTGTAGGCCCATCACGCCATACCAATTCACCATGCTCGATCATAGGCTCTTTAGTGTATTGCTCTAACCCTTGGCCACATATAGTTGTCACATCGTTATGCAACAACCCGCAACCTAACAATTCTCTGATCAATAATGCCATGCCACCTGCGGCGGTAAAGTGGTTAATGTCAGCTGAACCATTAGGATAAATACGGGTTAATAAAGGCACTGCACTAGATATATCGGCGAAATCATCCCAGTTGATTATGTAACCTGCAGCTTTAGCCACAGCGACTAAATGCATAGTGTGATTGGTTGAACCACCGGTGGCCAGTAACCCAACTAAACCATTCACGATGGCTTTAGCATCGACTATATGGCCAATGGGGCGATACTCATCACCTAAATCAGTAATGCGGGTCACTTGCCTTGCTGCAGTATCAGTTAACGCATCACGCAATGGGGTTCCCGGATTAACGAATGACGAACCCGGAAGATGTAGACCCATGATTTCCACAACCAATTGGTTACTGTTGGCGGTGCCATAAAAAGTACAAGTACCGGCTGAATGATAAGAGTTTGACTCTGCATCCAGTAATTCTTCTCGGCCAACCTTGCCTTGAGCATACAGTTGGCGAATACGGGCTTTTTCCTTATTGGGGATACCTGAAGGCATAGGTCCTGCAGGGACAAATACCGTGGGTAAATGACCAAAACTCAATGCACCAAGCAATAAACCAGGAACGATTTTGTCGCAAATACCTAACATCAAGGTGCCATCAAACATATTATGTGAAAGCGCAACAGCCGTTCCCATTGCAATCACATCACGACTCATCAGGCTCAAATCCATGCCCGGCGTACCTTGGGTAACACCGTCACACATAGCGGGCACGCCACCAGCAAATTGGGCGACACTGCCAACCGCATTAATCGCTCGTTTCAGCTGAGCCGGAAAGGCCTCATAAGGTTGATGGGCCGAAAGCATATCGTTGTAAGAAGACACTATCGCAATATTTGATTTAGTCATGCTACGCAAGTCGGCTTTATCTTCGGTACCGCAAGCGGCAAAGCCATGAGCTAAGTTACCGCAAGACAACACGCCACGATGTGGGCCTTGCAAGCGAGCGCTTTCAATTTTTTCTAAATAGCTTTTCCGCGTAACTTGGCTGCGCTGAATAATACGGTCCGTGACTTCTTGGATAACAGGGTTCATCAATTTTTCCTATAACTTAAATTTAATCAGGGCGCCCACAACAGCTCGACATCGGCATTATTGATGACGGCTCTAATTGGCATAGCCAAGGCGTTGTCACCTGACAAAGCTGTATTTAATACCTCTTTTTTGCTTTCACCGGTGAGATGCAAAAATATTTGATTGCTGTTTAATAATGCTGGCAAGGTCAACGACATACGTTGATTCGGTGCAGTTGTTGGCTGAACCGCGATAAATGAATTACCTGACTCAAGATCTAACCCTTGGGCAATTTGCTCTGAGCAAGGAAACAAAGATGCTGTGTGTCCATCTTCACCCATGCCTAAGATCAGCACGTCAAAAGGCGTGCGCATTTTTTGTAAATTGTCGGTACATGTTAATACTGCATCTTCGGCATCGCTATGTTGAGTTTTCAACGACACAAAATTAGCATTAGCGGCATTGTTGATGAGTAACTGGGTGCGCAGCATTTTTTCGTTAGATGCATCGTCGGTATTATCTACCCAGCGCTCATCTGCCAAACTGATATCAACTTTGTCCCACTCTAAATTGGATTTTGACAATAGATTAAAAAGGCCAGCTGGGGTACTTCCACCTGATACAATTAAACTTACTCGGCCATTTTCTTCGATCCCATCTCTCAGTAATTTACTGATTTTGCGAGAAAATGCAGTATTGAGCTGTGCGGTTGTTCTAAATTTTGATTGCGTTAACGCCATTATTTTTTCCCCATGCGGCTTTCATACCAAGCTCTATCTTCACGAGCTAGTAACGCAATTGACGCTACTGGCCCCCATGTACCGGCCTGATAAGATTCAGGTGGTTCGTTGCTGTTTTTCCAAGCAGCTAGGATACCATCAACCCACTTCCATGCGGCCTCTACTTCGTCACGACGAACAAATAAGGCTTGATTACCCAGCATGACTTCCAATAACAGTTTTTCATAAGCATCAGGAATACGTTCATCTTTAAACGTGTCAGAAAAGCTCAAATTTAACTTAGACTTTTGCAAGTCCATTGACCCCTTTCCAGTGAGTCCAGGCACTTTATTCATAACAGTCACCTCAACCCCTTCATCAGGCTGCAACCGAATGGTTAATTTGTTAGGGGGTAATTCTGGGAAACTGTCTTTAAATAAGTTGTGGGGTTGACGTTTAAAGTAGATCACCACTTCACTGGTTTTATTGGGTAAGCGTTTACCCGTGCGCAAATAAAATGGCACACCAGCCCAACGCCAATTGTCCAATTCGACCTTTAATGCAATAAAGGTTTCTGACTCGCTGGAAGTGTTTGCATCAGGCTCATCTAAATAACCTGGCACTTCTTCTCCTTTTATAAAACCACCAACATACTGACCACGAACCGTATTCTGACGAACATTGCTAGCATCAATAGGGCGTAATGCTTTAAGTACCTTGAGCTTTTCATCACGAATACTATCAGCATCCAAATTGGCAGGCGGCTCCATTGCAATCAGCGTCAGAATTTGTAACAAATGGTTTTGCACCATGTCACGCATTTGTCCCGCTTCGTCAAAGTATCCCCAACGGCCTTCAATACCTACAGATTCAGCGACACTAATTTGCACATGGTCAATGCAGTTATGATCCCAGTTAGTAGCAAATATCGAGTTGGCAAAACGCAAAGAGATCAAGTTCAGAACCGTCTCCTTCCCCAAATAATGATCAATTCGGTAAATTTGACTTTCATCAAAGAACTCTGCGACCTGATCGTTGATCACTTTAGACGAAGCTAAGTCATGACCAATCGGCTTTTCTAAGACAACACGTATACTTTTATCGATAATATTTGCCGCTTTCAAGCCAAGACAAATATCACCAAAAATTGAAGGAGGCGTGGCAAAGTAGCAAACCATCATACGCTTAGGATCAACATGTTCTTTAAACGCCTTGTAACTGTCTGGGTTTTTCATGTCGACTAAAACATAATCTAATTTTTCAGAGAATCGCTTCCAAGTATCTTGGCAAAGCTCCTCTTTAGAAAAGTTTTCAATACTTTCTTTAACCAGTGCCACATATTCTTCTTTAGAAATATCTTGGCGAGCGACACCGATCACTTTTGTTTCGGCATGCATCAAATCAGCTTTTTCGAGTTGATATAAAGAAGGTAAAAGTTTGCGTCTAGCCAAATCGCCTTTTGTGCCAAACAACACGAAATCACAAGGTACGAATGAATTTTCCAAAACCATTTTTTCTGCCTACTTTTTTTTTGATAGATAGTGTTAATTGTCATAACAAACAGTCGTTACAACCCAATCACCAACGTATGATGCAAAACTTAACATCATATGTAGTAAGTTTACAACTTTTACAGCCTTTTAGAGGATAAAATTGTCATTATTAGTGTTTTAGTCCGTTAAATCGAAAGAATTCCTGTTAAAAAATTACAACTATAGTATTCTAAGAGCCTAAGCCAAGCTTAATACTCGCACTTTAGTGGACATTATAATGAAGTTTTTGATGCGCGCATGAATATTCTAGAAAAAATAACCCAACATAATTCTGTTTTTAGCAAGTCTGAGCGAAAGGTTGCTGAAGTTATATTAGCGAATCCACAAACAGCGATTCACAGCAGTATTGCCACGCTTGCAAAAATGTCAGGCGTCAGTGAGCCAACAGTGAATCGCTTTTGTCGCAGATTGGATACCAAAGGCTACCCCGATTTTAAATTACATTTAGCACAAAGCCTGGCAAATGGTACGCCTTATGTAAATCGCCATGTCGAAGAAAACGATGGGCCAGAAGAATATACCCATAAAATTTTTGAATCCACTATGGCCTCTCTTGAGGTAGCCCGCCAATCAGTTGACATAGCCGTTATTAACCGTGCGGTCGACTTGTTAACGCAAGCCCAAAAAATATCTTTTTTTGGGTTAGGTGCTTCAGCCTCAGTTGCCCACGATGCATTAAACAAATTTTTTCGATTTAACGTTCCGGTTATTTATTTTGAAGATATTATCATGCAACGCATGAGCTGTATGAACTCCGGTGAAGGTGACGTAGTTGTGCTGATTTCTCACACTGGCAGAACAAAAAGTTTGGTAGAGATAGCCCAAATTGCCAGAGGCAATGATGCCACCGTGATGGGTATTACCTCTAAAGATAGCCCACTCGCTAAAGAATGCAGTTTGGTTTTATCTCTGGAAGTTCCAGAAGATACAGATATGTACATGCCCATGGCCTCCCGTATTGCTCAACTTGTACTCATTGATATTTTAGCAACTGGCTTCACTCTAAGAAGAGGAAATAAGTTCAGAGAAAACCTCAAACGTGTGAAAGATACTCTACGCGGTTCAAGGTTTGATAAACGCGGTGATTGAGGGAATAACCTACTTCACCTAAAAAACTCGAGTCAACAGGCGCTCTTTTATTAGAATGACTTCACTTTTTGGCAAATTTGAACTATCATTTCGTAATAAAATTACAGTTTTGTTAATTTATAACCATCTAGTTTTAAGATCCATACGATGAGAACCCTCGCTATACAGAAGCTGGGGTTAATTTATTGAACACCGCCCATTCTAAGCAGAACGTATTGCGAAGAAAGGCAACATATGCGCCATAACAACAGAGCACTCAAACTATGTTAAGACGAACAAAAATACTTGCTACCTTAGGTCCATCCACAGATACAGTGGAACAAATTGAAGCAATTATTAAAGCTGGAACCAATGTAGTTCGAATGAACTTTTCTCATGGAACGGCCGAAGATCACATTAACCGAGCAGAAAAAGTTCGTATAGCAGCGAAAAAATTAGGTAAATACGTCGCCATTTTAGGAGATTTGCAAGGGCCAAAAATTCGTGTCGCTAAGTTTGTTGATGGGTCGATTATTTTAAAGATGGGTGATAAATTCATACTAGATGCAGACATGGGCCGTGATGATGGTCACCAGCAAGCGGTTGGCATTGATTATAAAGCCTTACCTCAAGATGTAATCAATGGGGATCTATTGTTACTGGATGATGGACGTATTCAACTCAAAGTCACGAGTGTTGAAGGTAATAAAGTCCACACCGAAGTCACAGTTGCCGGTAAATTATCAAATAATAAAGGCATTAATCGTCAAGGTGGAGGTTTATCTGCTGAAGCTCTCACCGCCAAAGATAAAGAAGATATTGTCACCGCAGCAAAGATTGGTGTGGATTATCTTGCGGTGTCTTTTCCTCGTTCTGGTGACGACTTGCGTTATGCCCGTCAACTTGCTGAAAAAGCCGGTTGTTATGCCATGATATGCGCCAAAGTAGAACGCGCTGAAACCGTTGCCTCTGACGAAGCCATTGACGACATCATCGAAGCATCTGACGCGGTGATGGTGGCTCGTGGCGACCTAGGTGTAGAAATTGGTGATGCTGAATTAGTCGGTGTACAGAAGAAGCTTATCGCTCGCTCTAGGCAGCTCAATAAAGTTGTGATTACCGCCACGCAGATGATGGAGTCGATGATAACCAGCCCGATGCCTACTCGTGCAGAAGTGATGGACGTAGCGAATGCAGTACTGGATGGCACTGATGCCGTCATGTTATCAGCCGAAACAGCCGCAGGTGAATACCCAGTAGAAACAGTACAAGCTATGGCACGTGTTTGCGTTGGCGCAGAAACCCATCCCAGCGTCACGATTTCAAAACATAGAATGGATGAATCCTTTAGCTCTGTGAGCGAAACAGTTGCTCTGAGCGCAGTGTATTCAGCTAACCACTTAAACACGATAAAGGCCATTGTCTCTTTAACCGAAAGTGGTAGCACACCTTTGTTAATGTCACGCATGACAACATCTCTGTCCATTTATGCTATGTCCAGACACGAAAGCACGCTCAACAAAATGGCCTTGTACCGTGGTGTTAAGCCAGTGTTTTTTGATTCAAGAGGCAGTGATCCTGGCCAACTTAAAAATGATGTTGTGGCCATTTTAATCGAAAAAGGTATTTTGGAGCCAGGCGACCAATTCATTATGACCTACGGCGATGTCATGGAAACAATTGGTGGTACTAATGCTTGTAAGATTGTAACAGCCTAATAAAAACCTATAACTAATACATTCTAGTGACTGTTCCAAATATAAAACGAGTCCCTGAGGCTCGTTTTTTGTGCTATTAATAAATGATTTTTGCTATTTATCAATAAAAAATATAGTTAGCCATTACCCAAATAAATTAAAATTATCAATGATCACCATTACACTAAACACACTTAAAGTAATGGGAGTGCGTAATGAGTACAAATAAAGAATTCGATATTATTATTTATGGTGCAACGGGTTTTACAGGCCGATTGGTTGCCGAGTATTTGGTGACACAATACGCTGGTGATAGCTCAGTAAAATGGGCGATGGCTGGAAGAAGTGCTGAAAAACTCGCTCAAGTACGAGATGAAATTGGTGCACCTGTAGATACGCCCTTGGTTGTCGCCGACTCTGAAGACCTAAGCTCAATCCAAGCAATGTTAGACAGCACCAAACTTGTATTAACGACTGTGGGTCCCTATCAATTGTACGGCTCTGATTTGGTGGCAATGTGCGCTGAGTCTGGAGTAGATTACGTAGATTTATGTGGTGAGCCAGTATGGATGAGTGAAATGATCCCTGCCCATGAAGCAGCAGCGAAAGCCAGTGGCGCACGTATTGTGTTCTCATGTGGTTTCGACTCTGTGCCATCGGACTTGGGAGTGTATCACTTGCAACAGTTAGCCAAAGAAAAATTTGGTCATCCTATGCCCACAGTGAGATGCCGAGTGAGAAAAATGAAAGGGACCTTTTCGGGTGGCACAGCAGCAAGCTTTAAAGCAACTCTAGTAGCAGCCAAAAAAGACCCGGCAAAAATGCAGGCTCTGCTCAACCCATTTTCTCTCACGCCTGGATTTGTAGGCGCCAAGCAACCTTATGGCAATAAACCTTATTACGAAGATGATTTAGGCTCTTGGGTGACACCTTTTGTCATGGCAGCCATTAATACACGCAACGTGCAGCGCTCTAACTTTTTGTTAAACAGCGAATATGGCGACGATTTTGTATATGACGAAATGTTTATGACAGGACCAGGCGAAAAAGGCGAAACCATTGCCAACGCGATGGCGAATGACAAAAGCATGGGCGGTGACGGTGGACCCAAGCCTGGTGAAGGCCCCAGTAAAGAAGAGCGGGAAGCCGGTTTGTACGACATGGTATATGTAGGCTCTGACGAAACAGGCAATGTCATTAAGGTAGCGGTAACAGGCGATAGAGATCCCGGATATGGCTCTACATCGAAAATCATTGCCGAAGCTGCTATTTGTTTAGTAAAAGACGCAAAAGAAACTAAAGGGGGTATTTGGACTTCAGCACCTGCAATGGGCGACAAGTTAATTAAACGCCTTGTAGCCAATGCGGGCTTAACGTTTACGCAAGAGTAAGTATTAAGCGGCGAAATAGCATACTTTGCTGGTTCGCCGCTGAAACTGACGGGATTGAATCACTTATAAAGGGGAAGCAAATCTGGATGACCGGTTGGTGCCGATACAGCCATTTGGGAATTCATATAAATTTTAATGCGCCCACAGGTTTTCACCAGGTTTCACAATGTGCTTAACAACGACGTCCATGGCTTTTTTCAAATCACATCCCGCGCCGCAGAACATTTAACGTTAACGTATGCTTTAACGTGGTGTAAAATATCGAACGCACACTATGCGCTATAGCCAGACATTCCCCCTACTGCGAGGATCATAAACACGTTTTTGAAGTCGCTAAGGCTGCAAAGTGCCATAAGAGGGCGATCGTGGACCGGTATTTTTTCAAGATAGTCGTTATTGCCAAATTTTTTTAATACCCCAGAGTGGGACTCTCTTCAAAATAAGTAACGGCGCAGCCTTTCGAGTTTACACCTGTCTTGTGGGTTACTCATGACACATGTATGGAGACTGAGCCTGCCACAAGCCCTTGCTCTGCCATAGGTGCAATGGTTTGCAAGGTAAAGACCTTTCGTCCTTGCTGTTTGCCTGTAGCGATGCGATAAGTAATGGAATACCCGTAAATTTACAACATCGGATCGACTTCCAGCCCATCCAAATCCAGGTAGTCATTATCATCATTCCTCACTAAAAAGTCCTCGCACTACTTTTTAGGCCGGAATAAGCTTTACCTTCGTCGGTACTTCCAATCCCTTCACTAGTATAGAGTTTACTGTGCTTCCGGCATTACGGTGTTTCGCTATGGCTTGGTAGTCATCAGATGTCATCCATGCTTCGGCAGATTCTTTTGATGGGAACTCAATAATTACCGACCTTGTATCATCCCAGTCACCGGACAGTACAGTGGGATCTTCATCTACACTCAACATCTTGCCATCAAACTTCTGGAAAACCTCTGAGAATCCAGCTGAGTATTTATCATACTCACTACGGTCATGTATTTTGAATCTAGCAATGATATAAACGGACATCTTAATTAACTCCTAATTTGATTTAGTTTTGAGTGTCGATTGTGATTAAAAAAATCGAACAGCTGATCAGCATCTAATTTCGCACTGTTTCATGCAACCGTGATACTGATGCAGTTGACTATTTTCGCAAAAATTTCATGCCCACTCCCCAACGGTTTGCGAAACCAGGCCAAGGATCGCTTAACGTGCCATTGGCTTGTTTGGTTTGAACCGCACTTTCACGTTTCGGTAAATATTCACACGATGAAGTTTGCTCTTTGACGTAACAATCCAGAAACGCCAAGGTCATATGCTGGTTGATACGGTTTAGGGTCTCGCTGCTCCATGTGGGCTCGTAATAATGACCTAAGTCTGCATCTGCTGCGTAAGCAGTTTGTGGCGCTGGGTGCGTGGCAATATTATGTCGTGCATTTTCATATACCAACATAAAACTGTCTTTTGCGCCGGACTGCTCAAATAACTTTTTCACCCCCTGCTCGTAGCCAGATATGTCATCATGATCACCCGTTACATATAAACTCGGCACTTGAATAGCATCAGATTGATGTAGATTTTGTGCTTGTCCCCAAGGTGCGTAAGCCACCATAGCTTTCCAACGACTGTCGACTTTATCCCGCCCAGCATTGCAACTATTGAACACCGGTACCAAAGCCTTAGCCGCAGGCTCTGGGAATCCAAACGCTTGCAGGCTTTGTTGATTAAATTTGTAGCAACCGCCTACAGTATTTACCGCACCAAAACCGCCCATGGAGTAACCAATTACAGAGGCGTTATCGCTATCTACTGCTTTGGCTAAATCAGACTCAGCTGAGGTAAAATAATCCAACACAAACTGTTGGTCACGAGCACGGTTGATTAAAGTACTGGGGAATCCAGCAAAAGGGGCATTTTCAAAATCAACGTCACCGGTGGTGGAGTCTGTGTGATCAATTCCAACGACTACATAGCCATGGCTAGCTAAATGTTCGCCCAGATAAAACATGATAGTCCGATACCCCGTGTATCCATGGGATAACACCACCAAAGGATAGGTATGCTCTTGGTTAATTTTAGCGTCTCTGACACTGTTACCTTGTAATAAAAACGTTTTGTGTGTGCGAGTGACATTTTCATAGGTCGCTTGAACATCTGACTTCTTAGTCACTGCTGGATACCACACCTCCAAAGTCAAAGTACGATCTTCTAAGCTTTGATAATCTTTGGCACTGAGTTGCTGTGGGTTAGTCGCTTGGATTGTACTTACTCCAACTGCATAAGTTCCACGTTTTCCTAGTTCAGGGGTGACATCGGGTTGGGAGGTGTATAATTGTTGGGCTTTATTGCCCGTCGCCACGCTTTCATCTGCAGCGGCAGCGGCAACAGCAAAAACGAATCCACTGCAACACAATACAAAAGTGGCTTTTAGGGTTTGCTGACACGCGGATTTAAAAGCAGTCATACTTTATTCCTTATTATTATCATTCAGATTAAGAAGCATCATGTGTCGCCATAAAGTGACTCACTCGTTGCATGGCGTTTTGACGAATATTGCCGTAAAACAAACTAAAGTCGAGTATGTGATAACTCTTATTGGGTTGATCAAGATGATTTGAAAATACGTTGTCGGTTTGTTGCATAATTTCAAGCCTGCCATCTTCTTTGCATTGTGCCCATGTTAACTCACTCGTTAATGCGGGCAATACTTGAAAAATAAATCCAGGGTTATTGGCTAACAACATATTGAGTGGAGTGCGTTTGAACTCGACTGGCATGGCCCCTAAATGGGCCTTTTCGCTCACTTTGTCTAATGTGTTTGTCCAACTCAATGGATTCACACACAAGGTAGGTTTTATTGAGCCATCTTTTAATTGACTCGATTCCCAGCCTGTTTTATACCAATGCAGTACTGTTGCGTCTAATTGCCCATCCTGACCATAGGTATCGTAACTCACAATACAACCTGTCTGGCCTGCGCCGATGCAAGGTGTGACTTGCTCAAATCCTCGACTAAATTTATCTTTGGGCAACCAATAACCTACAACATAAGCCACCACTAATTGTCGGTATAGAGGGGTTTTATCAATTTTTTCTTCTATTAGGCGTAACGCATGAGTGGTCCCTTGGCTATGACCAACCACTATGAAAGGTCGGCCTTTATTGAAATGTTGTAAGTAATAATCAAATGCCGCTTCTACGTCTTGGTATGCTAGATCTAACGCTTGTGTGCCAGGCTCAAAATTTTCAGGCATAAATGACTGTAATTGAGCTTCACGGTAGTGTGGTGCATAAATATGACAGCAACCATTAAAAATACTGGCCATGCTAGACAACATATATTCGATTGATTGGGCTTCGGAGTTTTCACTTTGCATAGTGGAATTCCAACCACCAGGACCGACAAATCCAGTCGAATGCACAAAAAACACATCGACCTCTTTATTCTCCACATCGCCACTAGTATTCATACCCACAGGCACAAGATCAGAGGTATCGATTTTGTTTGGATGCGCCACCCAAAAATAGGCATTGTCATAGTCAGGGGCAGTCGGTGCGTCAGTCAACAAAAAGGTTTCAGGAGGGGAAAGGTAACTGAATACCCATTGACGTCCAAACAAATTCAAAATGATAAGCAAAACCACCATTGGCAGTACAAACCAATAGACAAACTTTTTAAGTACTCTCATAGAAATCTCAAATCACAAATCACAAACACTTTAATCTAGCCCAGTTCAGTAAAAGGAAACAACTCAGTAATTTGAAGGGGGAGGTATAAGGCTAACTTATTGGCTGGGTTCAAAAGGTTCTGTTGATTGACTATTGACTCGAAACCATCCTGCAATACTGAATCGATCGCATCGACTTACAAGGACTTCGTGAGGGAAAACATCGCTTAAAAATAGTATGCCACTGTTGAAACGTGGAGGCACAATTAACAACGGTGATACTTGTTCGTCTGCATACAACAGCAATTCTCCACCATCATTTTCACTCCAATGGGGATTCAAATAAAACACAGAGCTTAAAATTCGATTACTTTTCCCCTTAAAGGCATCTAGATGTCGCTGATAAAAATCGCCGCTAGAATAGTGGGAAAAATGACATTCAAAATCGAATAGCCCCATAAATAGTCGCCTATTAAGACCCATTCTTAATTGCTCCATCCAGTCTAAGTATGCCTGCTGAATAACGGAGTTTCCGCTAAGCCACAAGGTCGAGTCCGTTCTCACTTGTGAATTGAGTTGCTGACTATTGTTACGACCAATACCAGCAGGCTTAAACTCGAATGCAGCTAAGCGTTTTACTTCGTGCATCAATTGCAGAGCAAGCCACTGTGGAAATAAATGCTGCAAGTGAATAAACCCCCGTGTTGCTAAGGCTTCAGCAATATCATCTATTAACTGCTCTTCAAGAGCGGTATTTTCAGTCATCTTTGTCATATCAATACGCCGCATTTCGTCCATGACAGTTTGTATTGCATCTTCACCTTATTGAGCAGAATCACTCCAAAGCTCAATGTAAATATTGGTGCCCATGTTCGCTTCATTGTCTTTAAACTAGTTTTCATATTAGAGTCCTAGCTAAACCAAGATACATAAGCACAAAATTGGCGAGGCCATGTTCCTCATCATTATACCCAGCATCATCATGATTTTAATTCTAAGCCAAGTTGATAGAGATGATTTTTCTTTAAATTATATTGTTCAGCCGTCACAGCTGCCGCTTTTTTAAGAGGTAATTCTTTCATTAATAATTTAAGTAAGTTAAGTGCATCAGTTGAAACATCGGTCTGACCCTGTATTTCACCGGCAATCATTAATACAAATTCACCTCTTTGGTGATTTGCATCGGCTTCAAGCCAGCTCAAACAAGCTTGTGCGCTACCTGAGAAAAATGTTTCAAAGGTCTTGGTAAGCTCTTTTGCCACAACCATTTGCCTATCTTCACCCAGCTCAGCCACAATTTGCCTGACGGTGTCTGCGACTCTGCGAGGAGATTCATAAAACACACTGGTGCTGGTTTCAATAAGTAAACGCTGCAAAGCCTGTTGTTTGGCCACAGCCTTGACGGGTAAAAACCCCTCAAACTTAAATCTGTCAGTGGCTAAGCCGGCAGCACATAATGCTGTGATAGCAGCGCAAGGACCCGGCAAAGGCACAACATTCACCCCAGCATCTCGGCATTGACTGACCAAGCCATAACCGGGGTCGCTGATCAGAGGCGTACCCGCATCAGAAATCAAGGCTATATTTTCACCCAGTTTGAGTTTTTCAATGAGCTGTTTAGCTCGATGTGATTCATTATGATCATGCAATGAGGTTAATCGCGTCGAAATATCATAGTGTTGCAACAAACGCAGGCTATGCCGAGTGTCTTCAGCCGCAATTAAATCAACTTCAGCTAATATCCGTAAAGCCCTCAGTGTAATATCTTCCAGATTGCCTATAGGTGTTGCGACGATGAATAACGTGCCTGATTCAATCAATGATTACTCTCCAAATTAAAGCGGTTATCTAACGTTTGTGTCATATCCATCATCAGCACAAAAAAGCTGACGCTTCCCAAAAGGGCGAGTCTTAAAACAGCTTTCTCTGCGTTGCATGGATTTGAAAGAACATGACTATCCATGCATTCACGCACTTCGATGAAGCTACATTATATATCGCTAAGTGGGTAATGACTTATAATGATTGCTACAGGTATAAGTTTTATCACTGAACCTAGTCACAAAGCATTAGATATTTATAACCGTTACTATAAACTATTAAGTTCATTCTTCTAAGGGGATCAGCGATGAGTTTTCGATTGTTTGTGGTGTGTTTTATCGCTATTTTAGGTTTACTTTCTTGTACTAATAGCCCTAATCGGCAAACAACAACAGCCACACTTTCACCTTCACAAAATACTACAAAAGTGGAAAAAAACAGTGATGACTACTTGACCCAAGCCAAACAAAATTTTGTGAAGAACAATAATGTATATCAGCGTAATGACTCTCTATTACAAGCCGCCGAAGCCCTGCAAACAGAAGGGCAGTGCACAAAAAGTATCAAGATGCTTAAAGTGCTGCAGTCAGAATTAAAAGACAACCGCCATCGTACTCATGGCAATCTAATTTTAGCTGAATGTTATTTAATATTGTCTGATGACGCGTTTGATAGCGTAGCAACCATATTACAAAATTTGACTGATGATTATGGTTATCAAGCCCGCATTGCTGCTTTGCAAGCACAACTTCTGGTTAACACAAAACAATGGCTAGAAGCGTCTATAGCGCTGCAAGACACAGACATTGAAGAACGTGAAAAAACTCAAAACACCTGGAAATGGATCAATAAATTAGACTTACCTGATTTAGAAAAGGCGCGACTATCAGAGACGACACTGCAGCCATGGCTGCAACTTGCGATTATTATAAAACGTTTTGCATTAGAGCCAGAGTTGTTTAACCAGCAATTAATCAATTGGCAGAGTAGGCATTTAGGGCATCCACTGGTGACTAACCTTCCACAAGAAATAAAAAAATTGTTGCAACAAGCACCTATCCAGGCAAAACGCATCGCTGTTTTATTGCCATTAACGGGCAGACTTGCGAATCAAGGCTTAGCTATAAAAGAAGGAATACTCGCCGCTTATCTGGAGAACTTGCCCAACGCAAAGTTCGCCCTGAACAATGCACCTGATTATGACGGATCAGCTGGCAAAACAATTCAAAATAAAACTCAACAATATCGTGAAATACGTTTTTTTGACTCGGCCTTAAAAACAACGCAACAATTGAATGAAATGGTGGCTGATTTTGATGTAGTGCTTGGCCCTCTGGTCAAAGAACAGATTATGAAACTGACTGCTGTTTTACCCACAGATAAAATTTTGTTGGCACTAAACAGGGTGGAGTTACAGCCAAAGAAACCCAACAGTGTTCAATTAACTCAATTAGTTGAGTCAGATTTGACTGCGCCAGAACATTATTATTTTGCATTAGCGCCAGAAGACGAGGCCCAACAACTCGCATTACATATTCACCAAAAACAATTGGTTAGACCCATTATTTTTGCGGCTGATAACCCTACAACACAAAGAATGGCTGAAGCATTTATTGCTAAATGGCAAGAGACACCAAACGCCATTCAACCAGACTTGACCATATTCACCGATAGTAAAGACATGCGTATACGTGTCTCACAAATGTTAGATGTCACCCAAAGCAAGCAGCGCATAAAACAAATAGAAGCCTTGTCTGATGTCGAAGTGTTTGGTGTAGAAAGAAATCGTCGTGATATCGACGCCATTGTATTATTTGCCAACCCTGAACAAGCTAAGCTACTTAACCCGATTATCGAAGCAAGTCTGAGTCCCTTTGCTCGAAGATCATTATCGGTATTTGCATCTTCTCGCAGTTATAGCTTAGATTTAAACAGCAACAGTCTCAGAGATTTACGAAACCTTACATTCACAGACATGCCTTGGATGTTGCCAGATCATCGTTGGCAGGATTTAGCCAATCAGACAATACAGCTTTGGCCTGAAAAACAGGATACATTATTAAGATTATTTGCTATGGGGTTTGACGTTTACAGCTTACTCCCCAATTTACGTCGTTTAAAGACACTGCCGCAACTTGTCAGTCATGGGCTAACAGGTGAAATCAATGTCGACAGTGAGGGTGTGTTGTACAGACGTTTACTTTTGGCACAAGTGGCCCAAGACCGAGTAAAATTACTTGCAGTGGATTAAGCAGGCACTCTCTCCTCTAATAGGCAGTGAGGCAGAGCGCTTTGCTCGAACCTTCTTAGAACAGCAAGGTCTCACATTTATTATGAAAAATTATCGTTGTCGTACTGGTGAAATAGACTTAGTTATGCAAGATGGCGACGAACTAGTTTTTGTAGAAGTAAAATATCGCAGCCAGAGTCAGTACGGCTCTGCAATAGAATTTTTTCATAGCCGTAAAAAACGTAAGTTTGAATCTGCTGTTATGCATTATATGCAACAAAAAAACTTTAACCCTAGCGTCGTCCTGCATAGAATTGATGTAGTAGGCATAGAGGGAAAAGGCCAGAAACAACAAAACATCACATGGTTAAAAAGTGTTTAACCACGGCTACAAAAAACAGTCATTAATGACTTAGGAGTATTATGTTAGAGCACATCAAGGCAAATTTTACTGAGAGTATTCAAATAAAAATTGCCTCAATTGAGTTATTACCTGATTACATTTCTAATGCGACTTACATGATGGTTAACGCATTGATTAATGGCAACAAGATATTGTGTTGCGGCAATGGTGGCTCAGCGGTAATTGCTCAGCACTTTTCATCGTTATTACTGAATAAGTTTGAACGTGATAGGCCCAGTTTACCCGCGTTAGCACTGACGGCAGATGGTGCAACATTGACATCAATAGCCAACGATTTTACATTTGAAGAGGTCTATTCAAAACAAGTCAGCGCCTTAGGACAAGCTGGAGACATTTTGTTTATCATATCCACTAGTGGCAATTCACAAAATTTAATCAAGGCGATGGAAGCGGCGCTAAGCCGTGATATGACAATAGTGGCTTTAACAGGAATGGACGGCGGTCAAATGACAGGTTTAGTTAGCCAGCATGATGTGGAAATCCGCGTACCATCGAATCGAACAGCTCGTATTCAAGAAGTCCATTATTTAGTGGTACATAGCCTTTGTGAGGGGATAGACAATTGTTTATTCCCTGAAAATTTTCAGGAGTAAAACATGCTAAATTTAAAAAATATCTGTATACCTTTGTTGCTTTCAACAACCTTATTACTGCAAGGCTGCGCGGGGTTGATCATAGGTGCTGGTATAGGTGCTGCATCCTTTGCACACGATAGGCGCACATTAGGTGCGCAGGTTGACGATACCACTACATCTGGCCGTATTTCTTCTGCAATCGCATATGACGTAGCAGTAAGTGAACAAACGAGTATTTCGGTACAAGTTTATAATGGTACCACTTTGTTAGTGGGTCAGGCTCCCACTCAAGCACTGATACAACAGGTAGAAAAGCTGGCTTCGTCAGTGAAAAACATCAAAAAACTTCACAACCAAGTTCGTTTAGGTTTACCTATACCTCCAAGTATAGTGGCGAAAGATGCGTGGATTGCCTCAAAGGTAAAAACCAGACTGATCGCTGATAAACGTATAGACGGACTTCACATTCAGATAGAAGTTGAAAATGGCGAAGTATTCTTGATGGGATTGGTCAGTGAACAAGAATCGAATATTGCAGTAGAAATCACCCGCATTATTGATGGTGTGGAACAAGTCATAAAAGCGTTTGAGTATAGGTAAGTTTATCAAAATTAAGATTTAAATTAGATTTAGAATAAAAAATAGAATTTTGACTAACCAATTCTTTTATCCTAATAAAAAAAGCGCCTAAACGGCGCTTTTTGAATAACTATATTTAATTCTGTTATTTAACAACCGTTAATGTAGGCTTTCCCTTCTTGGGGATTGGTTTGGTCTCAGTGGTCTCAGTTTGCTCTTCGACTTCGTCAGAACCAATGTTCTCTTCAACAGTAAATACCGTTCCCGCCCCATTTTCTTTGGCGTAAATAGCTAATACGGCAGGGCATGGAACCACTATATTCCTTGGCACACCACCAAAACGGGCATCAAACATGATGTCTTGCAAACCTAGTTGCAGATTACCAGTAGAGGCGGGAGACATATTCAACACTATCTGACCGTCTTGAACAAACTCTTGTGGTACTTGAGTACCTGCATAGTGTGCATCTACAACAATATAAGGAGTAAGATTGTTATCTACAATCCACTCATAAAAAGCACGTAATAAGTATGGCTGATTAGGTGTCATATCACTTTTTCTCGTTATAGAGGGTTGTGAATTTCACGTTCTTGATCAGTTAATGACGCGATAAAAGAAGGCCTTTCAAAAATACGCTTCATGTAAGCCTTAACGTCTTTACTGCCAGTACCCGTCAACTCGATACCCAATGCAGGTAAACGCCATAACAATGGCGCGAGGTAACAATCAACTAAACTGAATTCTTCACTCATAAAATAAGGTGTTTCAGCAAATAATGGTGCTAAAGATAAAAACGCTTCACGGAGTTCATTGCGTGTTGCTTCTAAATCACCCTTTTTATCCATGATCTTTTCAGCTAATACATACCAATCATTTTGTATACGGTGCATGGTCAAACGACTTTGGCCACGAGACACAGGATAAACAGGCATAAGAGGTGGATGAGGGAAACGCTCGTCCAAATATTCCATGATGATATGTGAGTTATATAAAACCAATTCTCTATCAACAAGAGTTGGCACAGTACCATAGGGATTGAGCTCAAGAAGGTCTTCAGGTAATTCATCAGGAACAGTAAAGCTGATTTCTACGCCTACACCTTTCTCAGCTAACACTATGCGTGCTTGGTGACTGTATATATCTATCGTATCTGAAAATAACGTCATTACTGAACGTTTATTGGCGGCTACAGCCATTTATATTTCTCCTAAATGTCATACATAATTGCATGGTTCCTAAGATAGTGCCTTAGGCCTTTCTGCTTTGTTCTTTTATTAGTGATTGACACAGCAATCTGCTAATTAAAAACGGAAAAGAAGGGGCTTATAGCCCCTTCCAAAATTTTTTGCGGATTATACACCAATTTCTCAGCAAAGTTTTGCTGAATTTAGTGTACGTCTCTCCAATAATCTTTCTTAAGTAAATACACCAAAACAAATAGCACAAGTAAAAACATCATTACCCAACGGCCGATGTTCTCTGACTGCAAACGTGATGGCTCACCAACATAAACTAGATAGTTGACCAAATCCAATACCGCTTTGTCGTATTCAACAGCACTGAGTTGGCCGCTACCATCAGCTTTAATACCTACATAACGGTCGACCATCTCGCCATCGACCAACATTTTTTCATATGTTTTGCTTGGCACACCTTGAAGCTCTTGTAGTACATGAGGCATACCAACATTTGCGAATACCAAATTATTTACACCAAATGTAGTACCTTCTTCAGCATAAAATGTTCTTAGGTAGGTATAAAGCCAATCTGCACCACGCACTCGGCCAGTCAAGGTTAAGTCTGGCGGTGGCGCCCCAAACCATTTAGCACCCGATTCTGTAGGCATCGCATTTTTAATGTGATCACCTGGCTTTGTACCCGTAAATTGCAAGTTCTCTTGGCCAAGGTCGACAGGGATACCCAAATCTTCAAAAGTACGTTGATAACGTTGATACTGCATTTGATGACAACCTAAACAGTAATTCATAAAGGTCTGGGCACCACTTTGCAAAGACGCTTTGTCAGTTAAATCGTATTCAGCTTTATCAAGAGGATACTTACTGCCACCTGCAGCTATAGCCACCATAGGGAACAGCAAGCACAATACAAAAATTACTTTTTTCATTCTGTGATCCTTGCTGGTACTGGAATAGTCCGTTCGTTTTTGCTGTAAATAAACAATAAAACAAAGAAACCGAAATACATGATAGTCGCTATTTGAGATGCAGTAATTTTCCAAGCTTCTTGAGGTGTACCCCCTAAATAACCTAGGAAAATAAATACCGCAGCAAAAGTAAGTAGATTCCAGGTGTGCAAACCACAACGGTAACGCCAAGACTTCACTTTACCTCTGTCAACCCAAGGTAACAACGCTAAACAAATAATGGCTGAAAACATAGCAATAACGCCACCCAGTTTATGCGGGACTGCTTTGAGAATCGCATAGAAAGGTGTGAAATACCAAACAGGAAAGATATGTTCAGGCGTTTTCAACGGATTAGCAATCTCAAAGTTTGGAGCCTCAAGAAAATACCCCCCCATTTCTGGAACAAAAAACATGATGTAACAGAACCCAAGTAAGAAGATGCAGAACCCCACTAAATCCTTTAACACTATGTGAGGAAAGAATGGCACTATATCGTCAATGATGTCGTATTTACTGGTGTAATACTCATGGATTTTGTATTTAGTCTTCTCATCTTCACTAAGTGAACCTTTCTTGCGTTTTACATCCGTTCCATCTGGATTATTAGACCCAACTTCATGTAACGCGACTATATGCAAAAACACCAATATCACTATGACTAAGGGTAACGCAATGACATGTAAAGCAAAGAAGCGGTTTAGTGTTGCCCCAGAGATAACGTAGTCACCTTGGATCCAAACCACTAAATCGGGCCCAATCACCGGAATAGCACTGAACAGGGATACAATAACCTGCGCTCCCCAGTAGGACATTTGTCCCCAAGGAAGTACATACCCCATAAAAGCCTCGGCCATAAGGGCTAAATAGATAAACATACCAAACAACCACAATAACTCACGAGGCTTTTGATAAGAGCCGTAAATCATGCCTCTGAACATATGCAAGTAGATAACAATAAAGAACGCGGATGCGCCTGTGCTGTGCATATATCGGAGTATATAACCGTATTCAACATCACGCATGATGTATTCCACTGAAGCAAATGCTTCTTCAGCAGTTGGCGTGTAACTCATCGTTAACCATATGCCTGTTACGATTTGATTGACAAGGACAATCGTTGCCAAAAAACCAAACATGTACCAAACATTCATGTTTCTAGGTGCAGGATATTGAATCGCATGCTGATTTGCCACGCGCATTATGGGAAGACGATATTCAACCCAATCCATCAAATTTTTCCACATTTTATGCTGCCCCTTCTTCGGAACCAATCAAAATAGTATTGTCATCAAGATACATATGAGGTGGCACAACTAGATTTAGACCTGCAGGTACATTTTGAAAAACCCGCCCTGCCATATCAAATTTAGAACCATGACAAGGGCAGAAAAAGCCCTCAGGCGCACCCTCAACGTATTCTTCAAATGCACCATCTTTTAAATGCTGTGGTGAACACCCTAAATGCGTACAAATACCCACGAGTACTAGAAATTCTTCTTTTATGGAACGATATTGATTTTTCGCGAATGCGGGTTGCTGTTCTTCATCGGAGTTGGGATCTTTTAGTTGATCTTCAAAACCAGATAAAGAAGCGAGTGATTGAGGGGTTCTGCGAGCAATCCACACGGGTTGGCTTCGCCAAATAACTCTGATCAACTGGCCAGGTTGGATTTTACTGATATCTGCTTCGACATCGGCCCCAGCAGCTTTGGCTTTAATACTGGGGTTCCAGGATGCGATAAAAGGCACTGCAGCACCGACTACACCGATACCCCCAACAACAGAAGTAGCAACCGTTAAAAATCGGCGCCTATTACTGCTAGCTGGCTGGTTTTCGGTTTTAGACGAATCATGCGCATCTAAAGATACATTGCTCATCCACTAATCTCCGAGGGTTAATTTGACTAACACTTTTTATTTTTAAGTGGCTCATGAACTAATACGAGACTTAATAAATAAAGTTTTTCTATTAACCGAAAATAATAAAAGAAAACCCACATAAAAGACAAGGAAATCGTCAATAAAATGAATAAATACTTACACTTAACAGGTTTTTAGAAAAATATCGATTGGAACACCATTTATTGTACAAATCGTAAACAATAAAAAACCCAACAAAAGCTGGGCTTTGAATATTAATTCTCGACGTACAATTAACGTTTTGAGAATTGAGGACGCTTACGTGCTTTATGAAGACCCACTTTCTTACGCTCAACTTTACGCGCATCACGAGTAACAAATCCCGCTTTACGTAATGCTGGACGAAGCGTTTCGTCAAATTCCATCAATGCACGTGTAATACCGTGACGGATCGCACCAGCTTGTCCACTAATACCACCACCAGCAACAGTGATGTATATGTCAAACTTTTCAGTCATCTCAACTAACTCTAGCGGTTGACGCACGACCATACGTGCAGTCTCACGACCAAAGAATACGTCAAGAGGACGTTTATTTACTACAATGTTGCCACTACCAGCGCGAAGAAAAACACGAGCGGTGGAACTTTTGCGTCGGCCAGTGCCGTAATATTGATTATCTGCCATCTGTAATGCTCCTTAAAGGTCTAAGACTTGAGGCTGCTGAGCAGCATGATTATGCTCAGGACCAGCGAAGACTTTCATTTTGCGGAACATATCGCGTCCAAGAGGACCTTTAGGCAACATACCTTTAACCGCTTTTTCAATGATCATCTCTGGTTTAAAAGCTTGTAACTTCTCAAAGGTAGTATCTTTAAGACCGCCTGGATAACCAGAATGAGAGTAGTAAATTTTGCCCTTGGCTTTGTTGCCAGTGACAGTGACTTTCTCAGCGTTGATCACAACTATGTAATCACCAGTGTCCACATGAGGTGTAAACTCTGGCTTATGCTTTCCGCGTAAGCGGCTAGCAATCTCAGTCGCTAAACGACCAAGAGTTTTGTCTGCGGCGTCAACCACATACCATTCACGTTTTACCGTTTCTGGCTTTGCAACAAAAGTTTTCATTTTAAAATACCCAAAATATATAAATAATCGTTACGTTGGTTTTATGTTCGATATTTTACTACCGACTGCTACACAAAACCGCTAAAAATCAATACTTTGACCCCTTCGAGTCGTATGATTCATCCGCTTTCCCACAAGCGGGGGCAACTGGGCAGGGCGCGAATTATACAGATGTTAAGGGAAAACGCGAGCGTAAATTTTAAGCTTTTGCTTAATTCACTCAATTTCGGAATAAGAAATGTCCAGAGATATTAAAATTAATATAAATATCATGACAATAGAACAGCCAATCCATATTGATATGAGCAGATTTAAGGTAAGTACCGCTATTTAACCTGAGTTCAGATAAGCGTGTAAATTAGTTAGCTTTAAAGCGATGTCTAACGTTTAGGTACTAAAAGAGCAGGATCTAATCTTTCTTTAAACCAATTAATGCGCCAATCTAGATGCGGACCTGTGGCTCGTCCAGTGGCACCAATTTCAGCGACTAAGTCACCTTGTTTCACAGTTGCCCCTGCTTCAATATGGCCTTTACTTAAATGTAAAAAAGTAGAAGACACACCATGCCCATGATCGATGATCATAGTGCCGCCAGAATAATACATGTCAGGTACAAACAAAGTCACAATTCCATTTGCCGGTGCATATACAGCTGTCCCTATTGATGCAGCCACATCTACGCCAAAATGAGGGCGTTTAGGTGTTCCGTTAAATACGCGCTGACTACCATACACGCCACTAATAGGGCCTTCGGCAGGCCAAATAAAGTCCTGGTAAAAATCTGTACGTGCATCATCTAAGGATCGAGCTTTGCTTATCTGTCGATTATCTAGCTGTATTCGCTCACTTACTTCTTTGGGCGGGCTAACGTATTTGCTAGGGATCCCTTCAATTTTTTGAATAGCGTAAGTTCTTGTTTGTAACTGCAGTGACCGAGTTTGTTTCACACCTTGATTATCTGACCACTTAAGATAATGGGTTAGCTCAGCATCACGTCCAAATCCAAAAGCAAAATAACCATCGGCTGATACTTTAAGTAACTTATCGTTTAACCAAACTTGATGGCCTACTGGCACTTGCCCACGAATTAAACTGCCTTGGGTCATTTCACCTTTTAATTGAAGGCCTCTAAGGGGTTGAAGCTCACTGGCGAAGACTTGGAACGTTAATAAACACAGTGCCGAAAAAAAGCAAACGAATAAAAATCTACGCAAAAGCAATCGCTCCTTTGCCAACACCTTCATAAGCCAACACTTTAAAGTCACTTTTATGACTCAAACGTTTATGTTCGTCTGCCATAAATTGCGCTAAACATTCTACGGTGGTATCTGTATCAATCATTTCTGATTCTGTTTTAGGAATTGCCAGTTCAAATCTGCCTTGTGAAGATTCATACGCAAAAACATGGTGGTGATTAGGATCTGGATACAGCAACGAAAAAACGGTTTCCTTAATATCTACAATATCTTCATCAGAGCCAATGTAAATATCACACCAACGTTTAGCCCAATACTCTTGGCACTTGATACTTTCTTGCTGGTTTTCGAAGACAACAACCCTAGAGCGGTGGCCATGAGCAATCCGCTGGCAATTGCCATCATGTTTTTTAAGACCATGGGTGTAATGATAAAATGGTGTGTTAATGACTTCTGCACGCAAGTTTAATTCGAGACCTGCGACGTTCTCTGGTAGGTGAGTTGCAATCACATCTTTAAGATAATCACTCACCGAAGGCATAGTCACATTTTGTGAATAGACGAATGCGTAAGCTTCAGCAGGGCAGTTTAAATGAATAGACTTATCATCGGGTCGAGTAAAATCCACTTTCACTCTGTCGGATTTTGGATCATGTTCCACATGGCTGTATTCGTGTTCCACTGGCACTAACAGTTTGTGGTCAATGTATTCATCTATAAGTTGTTTCAGTTGTTTTTTAACTTTACCAAAGTCCAACACCATGCTTTCTTCATTCAAATCACCGCTTAGGACCACGTCTACTATCCAGCTTTCTCCTACCATACCTCGCTCTGGGCAAAGATAAGAAAAATCCATTACGGTCAAATCATTAACGAATAATTGCATAAAAAGTGTATATTTCCTGTTCTGTAACTGTAAAAAACATCTATTGCGGTATTATAAAGATAACGGGGCAGATGTCAGCTTTGTGATTTCAAAAGTTGATCTTTTAGGTTGGGTGGGATGCCCCTGATCATCAACGTATCAGAACCCGCATCGTAACTGACTCTATCACCTAATAATTTACGCTCAAAACTGAGTGAAACACCCCCACCCTGGCCACTAAACTTAGCTAAGGTTTTTAACACGCCGCGATCGGCTTGAAATTGTTCTTCTACTGGCAATTCTGCGCTTTGGTTAAATTCCTCAAAGCTAACATGATCACTGGGCAGTTTTGCAGCCAATTCTTGGATTTGAATATCCTCTCCCAACTCCAGTTTTTCTTTGTAATAATTTGAAACCGTTTCTCGTGCTTGGTCTTTCTCTTGGGGATCTAATTGTTCAGCGGCAAGAAAAGCATCCACAGTGGTTAATAACTGCTTATTTTGTTGCTTTACATCTACCAATTCTTCACAACCAATAAAATGCATGAAAAAGTCTGATACTTTGCGCCCCATGCGCCCTTTGATAAAACTGATATAACGCAATTGATCAGCGGTCACAGCTAATTGAGTCAAATCAATTCTCACAGCCAATTGCATTTTGGCTAGATCTAAATGGTCACTGCTGGTTAGCTCTAAATCCCGGTTTATTTCAACATGTTGCTTAGTATTGATAATCGCAATCATCAAATAATCAGTGGCTAAAAACTGGTAATGGCTAAACACCACAAAACCCGTTTCAAGGGTGCCCATATCGATTAATGACTTTTTTAATAACTCGCTAGCTTGAATGCTAAATTCAACAAAATCATGTTTTTCAGTCTGCATATCTTCTAATAATGTTTTAAATGACACCGCATGAGGAGCCATAGAAGTAGGCTGCTCTTGAGCAGATGGCTCTTTATGAGCTAACGGCTCTCGACTGACACTGACTATCTCAGCATTGTCAGCCACAAACGCACCGACACCCTTGCCAGGCTTAGTATTAAAGGCATGATTAATTTGTTGAGCCAAATTTTCTATTTCTGGACACACATCAAAACAACTTTCTCGGGGAACTAGGGTAAGCTCCTGTTGTTGATTTACGGCCAACTGGTGTACTACAAAATGATGGATCAACGCACTCACATTCTTTCCTTTACAAAAATCAATTAAATTTGGTCGTTAACTTGTTGGTTTATTAGCATTTCATCTAGACCATTGTTACTATCATATTAATACAATATGCTATTATTTCTGAGCTAAACAACATGCCCCAACAATCTAAATACTCTGACAGCCAATTTGAAGCCATCATGCATGACATCATTATTGCCTTAGAGAAAAGCAAAGCAAACCGAGACCTATCACTTATGGTGTTAGGGAATGTCGTTACTAATATATTTCATCAGCAAGTGCCAGAAAACCAGCGTCAACAGATGGCCGAACAGTTTACACAAGTGCTACTAAAAAGTATCAACGGAAAATAAAAAAAGGTCGACAGGTTAAATGATCCTAGCAGAAACCCCACGCAGAAAAGTAGTCACCCAATTGGTTAACTGGAGTCACTGGTTTGCGCTGCTTAATATTATTATCGCAGTCACTATTGCGGCTATTTATATTCTTAATTCTCCGGCTCCTGGTTCGGTAATTGGCACCTTTTACCTATTCACCAACTGGTTGAGCCATATAGGGTTTTTGACATTTTTTGGGTTTATCATGCTTATCCTACCATTGTGCTACTTAGTGCCCAATGTAAAAGTGGTGAAAACACTGAGTTCAGTTTTAGCCGCTTTGGGCTTAGCATTATTGGCTTTTGATGCACTACTGTATAATAAGTATGGCGTACACCTCAGTCTTAATTCAGCTGAGTTGATACGCGCCGAAACACAAACTGCCATCGCTCAGTTTGGTTGGCAACAGTGGGGCTTTCTGCTGTTGTTATTTGTTGTTTGGTTGTCATTTCAATTAATTGTTGCGAATGCGTTATGGCAACGCATCGGCAGATTACAAAATCGCAAATTAGGATTACCTATCAGTGGATTTTTTGTGAGCTGTTTTGTTATCAGCCATGCCTTGCATGTTTGGGCTGATGCCAACCTGTATCAGCCAATTGTGCAGCAAGACAATATGTTCCCCCTGTCTTATCCAGCGACGGCTAAAACCTTGATGGCCAAATACAGCCTGCTCGATATAGAAGACTACCAGCAACGCAAAGCGTTGCAATTCAATCAAACCATCAAGGGTATTATTTATCCAGCAGAGTCAGTTTATTGCTCAGTAGATAACAGCAAAAAAGTTTTGCTGTTATCACTAGTAGAAGGAGAATTGCCAGTTTCCAAATCAGGCCTGTCTAACTTTGAGCATCACTACCTGCTGGAATCCTCTATAGACAATGGCATCACAACTGTTTTATACGGCTTGCCTGAGTTGTATCACTCAGCTTTGAAAAGTTACTCGCCACTATTATTACAATTACCCAACTCAATGGGGTTAAACGTAGCGTTGTATCTCAATAATACTAGCTATCAACAGTTGGCAAGTTATCAACAAGGTTGGCGAAAATTTAAACAAGGCGTGTTCGATGCCACGAGCAATTTATCCATTGGTTTTGTCGAAGCAGCGCAATTGGATGAAATATTAACAGAAAAGGTCTTAACGCAATATCAAGTTATAGTCACAAACCTGGTTGCTCAGCACGCTTTTAAAAATACATTGTTGAGCAACATCACCATTAATAAATCGATGTCTAGCTTAGAAGATATTGCACCAACAGCATTAAATTTATTGGGCTGTGCAGCACAGCCTAAAGCCTACAGTACTGGGAGTTCACTCACCCAGAAAGGTAACCTCAACTATATTGTCAGCACAAAAGGCAGTAAAGTGATGTTATTAACCAACAAGCAACGGATCGAAATCATGAAAAATGGCAATGTGCGTGTGTTTGATTTAAACACACGCGACGAAGTCTTTAGTCAGGTTGACCTTAATATTCTTAGCCAAGGAATGAAACATCTCAGTCGCTTTTCGGCAAAACGCTCAATTCGCCCCTTATAAATAAAATATCTTTAACGAAAATATTATCGCTAAATAAAACGCTTGTTATCCCTACTGTACAAAATATAAGCGTTTAGCGCAGAGGACTGTTCGAAAAGCCAGACAAAACATCCCCTATCACGTAACCAGTTAGCATCAATTCGTTTGCAAGAAGTGTAATAATCATATGACCATGATTGATGCAGGTTAAGGATTTTATCTAGCCCAACATACTCGTAAACCAGTGCTGTTGATATGTGATTTCTGCTAGTACCACATTTATCTTTAAAATTGATAATATACAACGTGGCGCTCAAACAATGGGTCCTTATGCAGATAGGTTTTTACGTAGGACATATCAATTTTTTTCATTACGGCTATTGAACCAAGATTATCTTTTACAGCAATGGCAGAGAAATGTTTAAGATCGTTATTTGCAAGGGTATTCTTGATGTGTAAAGCAGCTTCACTGGCATACCCTTTGCCCCAAGGTGACTGAAAAAAGCGCCAGCCCAGTTCTACATTATCGAACTCGGGTGCCTCTGAGAAAAGTGCATTGGCCGCACGAATATCCAACCAATATATTCGTTGCTTGAGCTAATATTGACTTGCCACAATCCCCACCCTTTTTGCTCATTGAGATAACGTTCCATTCGAGGAATAAAAATCTCGTTTATTTCGGTCATGGTAGCGGGTTTGCCGCCATTGAGAAATCGCATCACCTGTGGGTCTTGATCGAGTTGAAAGAACAATTCGCTGTCTGCTTTCGTCATTAATGTATAACTTAAGCGGGCTGAAGGAATTATTATCATAAATTAGGGATTCAAGCTGCACTAAGAGTGCGGCTATTCTACAAAAATGTTGAGGGAATGCTGGGGTTTTAATGTTTCGAAAAGTGTATATCTGTATTCAAGTAACCAATGAACCGTTTAATTAGCGGGGACGTTCTCAATTTATGTAATAGCTCTGCCTTTCTCACCCAACAGAAAAATTTTGTATCAGCCTTAGGATGAATCACCTATACACTGGTCGTTTTCAAAGACAATCGGCGGCTGGTTAGTGAGTATTAGTCTTCGATGGCTTTATTGTAAAGCGGTCGTTCGCAAAGTTTTAGAGTGCGTCTGAAACTTGCCATAACCAGACATCCCCTCCCAATGTCAGAATACTTTACACGTTTTTTGAATCGCCAAGACTGCAAAGCTCTTAGCTTAAGAGTATTTAGTCAAGAATTGACGTGCGTCAAAAAGTTTTTCATTCCTATCTTATAAGATTGGTTCTAAATCTTAGTGTTAATCAAATCATAATCGGGGTAAAAATGAGCAAACGCGATGAATATGCAACCAAACTTAAGCAAACTGTTGATGAGTTTAGTGAAAAAATAGCAGAACTTGAAGTTAAAGCCGGCCAGGCCCAAGCTGAGGTCAAAGCTGAAATCGAAAAGCAAATCGCATCGTTAAAAGAACAAGCTAAACCGCTAACTGATAAATTAGACTAGTTGTTCTGGTCAAGTCCAACCGGACACTTTTCTAAAGGAGTTTTCAAATTCAATTGGCGATTGATCCAAATTAGCTGAATGTAGTCGCTCAACATTATAATATTTCATGTACCTAGCAACATCTTC
>Ga0206127_1000225_pt1 | contig 73647 bp, 72 predicted proteins | sample Helgoland_Spring_6_FD_148646 | JGI IMG/M metagenome (GOLD analysis project Ga0206127, IMG submission 148646) | Pelagic subsurface seawater microbial communities from Kabeltonne, Helgoland, North Sea - Helgoland_Spring_Bloom_20160419_1 | ecosystem: Environmental > Aquatic > Marine > Epipelagic ...
AATCCAAGTCCGTATCGCCGTCCTCAACCGCTACACCGCTCTTGGCATACCCATCACTGAGCCTGTAAGCTAAGTCCGTCTGGGGGAAGGGGAAAAACGTCCTTCACCCGATTTGTGCAACAAAGCCTGAGAGCACATTTTTCAGTCGTAGATTACTTTCTCAAAGAGGACGAGGGGGAGGGGATCGGAGGAATCGGCCCAAAAGACTCCGCCATGCTAATATCAGCGCTTTGCCGACCATATGTATCTTTTGGTGGTATTTCGAAATGGAATACAATCCACGAAAAGGCTGCCACGCTTTTTTTTGGGCTGATAATGAACCATCCCTTTCATGATGCGAATAAGAGAACTGCTTATCTTAGTACAGTCCACTATCTTTATATTAATGGGTTCATTCTTTCTGTTTCTCCGAAAGAATTAGAGGACCTTGCAGTTTTGGTAGCAGAGCGCGGCTTGAAGAAATACCGCCGCTTCAAAGAATTGCAGAAGGATGATGCTGACCCTGAGGTGAAGTTCATTGCATGGTACTTAAGAACAAACACGCACAAAATAGACAGGCAGCAATATTTTGTAACCTATAGAGAATTGGAAAAAATTTTAAAAAAATATCATGTATTTATGGAGAACCCTAAGAATAACTCGATAGATATTATGCGGTGGGAGGATGTTGAAGTTAGGCCAGGAGGCTTCTTCCAAAAGAAAAAGTTTACGAAGGAAGTACGAAGGGTTTGCTCCTTTGGCTTCCCAGGTTGGTCTAAACAAGTTGGAAAAGGCCGAATTGGCTACCTTCGAAATGAATTAGGCCTAACACCAGAAAACGGCGTTGACTCACAATCATTCTTTAACGGTATGGACGATATGAGAGTTTTGATCGGCGTTTATGAAGGAGCGCTTCGCCGCTTGGCCTATCGCTGATGCAAAACACCCGCTTTGACAGCAAGGGTTCGTTGGATTTCCATCAACCGTAGGGTGGGGATTTTCCCCACCTGACCGCAACGTGGGATAAATCCCACCCTACGCCCCCTTAACCAAAAACAAACCAACAATACTAACACCTTAACAACACCCACGGACACCCCCGCGACACCGCATTGACTTACCCTAAAATCCGCTCAAACTCCTCCCATGTTTGATCTCTCCAATCCCCCCGACGGGTTCACCGACAACCCCTTTCCCCATTACGACCAGCTGCTCGCTGACGCGCCTGTGTGTCCGCAGCCCGACGGGTCGTTTCTGATCTCCGGCCATGCCGATCTGAGCGTGATCTACCGTGACACCACCACCTATATCTCGGATAAACGCGCGGCGTTTGCGCCGAAATTCGGGGTCGGCTCGCCGCTGTTCGAACACCACACCACCAGCCTCGTGTTCAACGATCCGCCCCTGCACACCCGCGTGCGCCGCATCATGACCGCCGCCCTGACGCCCAAGGCGCTGGCGCGAATGGAACCGGGCCTGATCGCCATCGTCGACCAACTGCTAGACGCGATGCCGCGCGACGCCGATCTGGTCGAAGACTTCGCCGCGACCATCCCGATCCAGATCATCGGCAACCTGCTTGACGTGCCGCTGTCCGAGCGCGGCCCCCTGCGCGACTGGTCCCTCGCCATTCTCGGCGCATTGGAGCCCACGCTGACGGGCGCGCAACTGGAACGCGGCCATCAGGCGGTGCGCGATTTCAAAGCCTACCTGCAAGACCTGATCGCGCGGCGCAAAGCATCCCCCGGTGATCCCGAAACCGACGTGCTGACCCGTCTGATCAATGGCGACGATGGCGGGACGCTGTCGGAAATCGAGCTGATCCAGAACTGCATTTTCATCCTCAATGCGGGCCATGAAACCACGACGAACCTGATCGGATCGGGCCTTGCCCTGCTGTACGATCACCCCGATCAACGCGCCAGACTGTTGGCTGATCCGTCGCTGATCAACACGGCGGTCGAGGAAGTGCTGCGCTTCCGCTCCCCCAACCAGTTCGGCAATCGCGAGACGACCGCCCCCGTCACCCTTGGCGGTCACGCCATCCCCGCGGGCACCAACCTGCATCTGTGCATCGGTGCCGCCAATCGCGACCCTGCGGTGTTTGATGACCCCACGCGGTTCGACATCACCCGTCACCCCAACCGCCACCTTGCCTTTGCCGGTGGGCCGCATGTCTGCGTCGGCTTGACCCTCGCGCGGATGGAGGGGCGCATCGCGCTGGCGCGGTTCCTGAACCGCTATCCCGACTACAGGTTGAAACAGGGCCGCAAGCTGGGCGGGCGCATCCGGTTTCACGGTCCGGCCTATCTTCCCTCCCGGCTATTTCCCTAGATTTGGCCCGCTTTTGTTGCAAAAGGGCTAGACTTGATGGCCCCCAGTGGGCAAAGCTGAACAAAAGCGGAAAATAGACGAGGGATATGATGCGTTTACCAACAGCAATGATCGCCGGCCTTAGCATGATGGGGGCGATTGTCCTGCCTGCTCAGGTTTCTGCCGAAGCCAAAGTGTACCCATACCCCACCAGTGCAAACTACTGCCCGGCCGGCCTTCAGCCCATTACGATTCAAGGTGTGATCTGCTGCGGTACGCCAAACCAGACCATGACCTATCAGCAGGTCAAAGCGCATCCGGTCAAGAAGGTCCGCAAAGCGCATTACCACAAGCCGCGCCCTGTGACGTATTCCTGCATTCCGGGTGAAAAAGGCTGTAGCTAAACGCGGCAGCCCACAGGCATTTGAATAGCCCGGTGTTTGCGCATCGGGCTTTTTGCTGAAATGGGTCCAGGTGTGGGCCATCTGGCCGCCCTTGTCCGGCTGGCCGGAAAAAACAGGCAATCCTTTGCAAAACCGCGCCGTCGGGGCGAAATCTTAAGGACGAGATGTGACGATGATCATTTACGGGCTCAAGAACTGCGATACCTGCCGCAAGGCGATGAAATCCCTTCCCGATGCGCAGCTTGTCGATGTGCGCGTGGACGGCGTTCCGGATGATGTGATGCAACGCGCCTTTGCGCAATTCGGCATGGCGTTGGTCAACACACGCTCGACCACCTGGCGGGGGCTGGATGATGATGCCCGCGGGCAAGAACCGCTGACCTTGCTGGCGCAGCATCCCGCCTTGATGAAGCGCCCCCTGATCGCGACAGGGGAAGAACTGCATCTGGGCTGGGCCAAACCCGTGCAGGACGCACTTGGCGTTTAGGTCCGGCGCGCGACCAATACCTTGTCCAGCGACAGCGGCCCTGCGCCTTTGACAAACAGAACGGACAACAACAGCAGCCACAACGCGCGCTGGTCCAGAATGGTACCGTCCGGGATATGGTCGAACCAACGGCCAAGGGCATCAAGCTGTCCATGACCGTAGATATCGGTGGCCGACTGCAAGAACACAAACCCGATCATGCCAATCGCCGCCAGCCGCGTGAACAACCCCAATACAATCAGGGCGGGCAGCAAGAATTCGGCCATGGTTCCGGCGATGACGACCGCATGGTGAAAGCTGCTGAGCGCCGAGCTGTCATAGCCCACCGCTTCAAACGCTTTGGGCCAGATCTGGATATAGGCACCTGCGGAGGGGTTCAGTATTCCGCCAAATCCGTTGCCCAGTTTCGTCAGTCCGGAGTTCAGGAAATACACCATCAAAACGGCCGCAAACACCAGGCGAGCAAAGGTGGGCAGCATCCAGTTCTGGCGCATCAGACGGATAACGATGGCGTCGTACATATCAAACACCCTGTGCATATCAGATGGTTTCCTTTGCGCAAAAGGCATTGCTGGATAGGGCCACTGTCAGTGCGGCGGCCAGATCGAATGCGGGGATTTCAGCGGCGGTGGCGTCAACGGCATCGCCGAGGGTTTTGCCTTGTTCCAGATGCGCCAACCAATTGGCCCCACCGGAGGGCAGCAAGCGGGGTTCGGGGTCGAAATCGGGCCGGGTGATCAGGACGTCTTGGGCCTGCATCACGGGCTTTTCGGCACCCTCGACCATGTTGAAACGCCAGATGTCATAGAGCGGCCAAGCCGATCTGATGATCCGCGTGGCGGGCGCAAGCGTAAATCTATGTTGCATGATCGCGTCGGGCGACAGCTGCTGAAAGCCTACAAGATCAAAGGCCGGTGCATCCGCCGCATGATAGGAAGAGCGCATCGCAAGATCGAGCCGAGCGCTATCCGCAAGATAGCCGAGTTTCGCGACTTGTGGCAGGTGTTCAAGAAATCTTGGGAATTCGCCGCCATAGTGCATCATCAAGGGTGATGTCGGCGGGTGCGCGCGGACAAATACCGGGGCAAGGCTGTCAAAACTTTGCCCGCCCAGAATTTTGCGCACCAAGGGAAAGGCGGTTTGCAACGCGGCAATCAGCGAATGGGTGACATTATTGCGGTAAACGTCATAGCGTTTTCCGGCAGGGGTATGATGCGCGCCCTCCAGCCCTTGTGGCACGGGGGCAGACGGGTCAAGCAACCCTTGGCGAAAGGCGGATTGGTCTGTCATGCGGCCAACGCAAGGGCTGCGCGCTGTGCTTCGGCTTGCAAAACGGGCCAGTCAGGCACGTCGTTATCCCATTCGACCAGAACCGGCTTGGGGCCGGTCCGTGCAAGGGTATACTCAAGCAGCGCCCAGACCGGATCGACCACGGGTTTGCCATGGCTGTCGATCAACAGCGGCGCATCGGCATCATCGGTGTCTTCGTCATGGCCGCCAACGTGGATTTCGCCCACATGGGCCAGCGGATAGGCGTCGATATAGCTTTGTGCCGACAGGCCAAGGTTCGTGGCCGAGATAAAGACGTTATTGACGTCCAACAGCAGCCCGCAGCCGGTTTTGCGCACCAGTTCGGCCAGAAATTCGGTCTCGGACAGGGTGGATTCAGCAAAGGCCAGATAGCTGGATGGGTTTTCGAGCAGCATCTGCCGGCCCAACATATCCTGGACCTGGGCAATATGGCTGGCAACGCGGGTCAGGGTGGCACCGGTATAGGGAAGCGGCAACAGATCGTTCAGAAATTCGGCCCCGTGGGTCGACCAGGCAAGATGTTCGGAAAAGCTGGCCGGTTGCGCCCGGTCGCACAGCGTTTTCAGCCGGTTCAGGTGGTCGCGGTCCAGCGGGGTTTCGCCGCCGATGCTCAGGCCGACACCATGCACGGACAGGGCAAACCTGTCGGTCAATGCGCGCAGTTGGGCAAGGGGACGCCCGCCATCGCCCATGTAGTTTTCGGCATGGATTTCGATCCATTCGACGGGATCGGGGTCGCGCTGCAAGTCGCTGAAATGCTGGGGCTTATAGCCAACGCCCGGGGCGGCGGGCAGTCGGTCAAAGCGGCGTTGACTGTCGAGCATGACGCGCGCTCCCTTGGCTGGATATCAAAGGGGCGCAGGCAGCGGTAAACACTGCCTGCGCCGGATCGGTTTAGGCTGGCAAGTCGCGGTCAAGTGGCTCGAGCGAGCCTTTGCGCGCTGTGCCGTCTGCCATTTCCGGCAGTTCCATGGATTCGCATGTGCCTGCGTCAACCAGCGTCCAGGAGTTGCCTTGGAAATCGGTCACAGAGGAGCCTGCGCATGTTGTGCCCGGACCTGCTGCGCAGTCATTTGCACCCGCAAGTGCAACGCCGTAGCATTTTTCTTTGGCGGCGGCATCGGCGGGGGTGCTGTGGGCGGCCAAAGCTGCGGCAACGGCACCGGCGACGGCGAAAGTTTTCATCGTGTTGGACATTTCGGTGTTCCTCCTGATTGGATGTTCTGTCTTCGTAACTCATTTAAAGCCGTGTTGGTGCGACAAAGCTACTCACGTCGAAGTGTCTCACATGAACGTCAGGAAATCTGGTGGTTTTCTGTAATATTTGGCGGAAAAATGCTGAAAACGGCATTTTTCTTGAAACAATCCGTCACATCCGGGCGGCACATATGTCCGCCCGGACGGGTTTGTTACAGTAGAATTTAACGCAGATCGGGCGGGGTCGCCTCGATACCAAGTGCTGCTGCGACGTCGGCAAGCGACTGAACCGAGGTCTGTTTTTCGCCAAGACGCCGCACGGATACGGTTTTTTCTTCGACCTCGCGGGCACCGACGGCCAAGATGACCGGCACCTTGCCAACCGAATGTTCGCGGACCTTGTAGTTGATCTTTTCGTTGCGAATGTCAGCTTCGGCGCGGACACCTGCGGCGGTCAGGGTCTCGATGACCTCGCGCACGTAATCATCCGCCTCTGAGGTGATGGAGGCCACAACGACCTGACGCGGGGCCAGCCAGAACGGCAGCTTGCCTGCGTGTTCTTCGATCAGGATGCCGATGAAACGTTCAAACGATCCCAAGGTCGCGCGGTGCAGCATGACGGGGCGGTGTTTCGCGCCGTCGGACCCGACAAAGGTCGCGTCCAGCCGTTCGGGCAGCACGAAATCCACCTGATGGGTGCCACATTGCCAGTCACGGCCAATCGCGTCGGTCAGCACGAATTCCAGCTTGGGGCCGTAAAACGCACCTTCGCCGGGGTTGATTTCAGGTTCGATCCCCGCTTTGCGGGTCGCAGACAGCAGGGCCGCTTCGGCTTTGTCCCAGACTTCGTCCGATCCGGCACGGGTGTCGGGGCGGTCCGAGAACTTGACCTTAAAGTTTTCAAATCCGAGGTCTTTGTAGATCGCGGACAGGAATTCGATGTAGATCAGGGTTTCTTCCTCGATCTGGTCCTCGCGGCAGAAGATGTGGCCATCGTCCTGGGTAAAGCCGCGCACGCGCATGATACCGTGCAGCGCGCCCGAGGGTTCATAGCGGTTGCACGAACCGAATTCGGCCATGCGCAACGGCAGGTCGCGATAGGATTTCATGCCCTGGTTAAAGATCTGCACGTGGCAGGGGCAGTTCATCGGTTTCAGCGCGTTCACGGTTTTCTCGCGGGCGTGTTCTTCGTCGACTTCAACGATGAACATATGCTCTTGATACTTGTCCCAATGGCCGGATTTTTCCCACAGTTTGCGGTCGACGACTTGGGGTGTGTTCACCTCGACATAGCCGCCGGCGCGCTGTTTGCGGCGCATGTAATCCTGAAGCTGGGTGTAGATCAGCCAGCCGTTGGGGTGCCAGAACACCTGACCGGGGGCTTCTTCTTGCATGTGGAACAGGTCCATCTCGCGGCCCAGTTTGCGGTGGTCGCGTTTGGCGGCCTCTTCGAGCATATTCAGATGCGCGCGCAGCTTTTCCTTGCCGGTAAAGGCCACGCCGTAGATGCGTTGCAACATCGCGCGGTCGCTGTCACCGCGCCAGTAAGCGCCAGCGATGGACATCAGTTTAAAACTGTCACCGGGCACCTGGCCGGTGTGTTGCAGGTGCGGGCCACGGCACAGGTCTTGCCAGTCGCCGTGCCAATACATGCGCAGCGGCTCATCACCCGGAATGCTTTCGATCAGTTCGACCTTATAGGGTTCGCCCAGATCTTCGTAGTGCTTGATCGCGCGCGGGCGGTCCCAGACTTCGGTGCGTACGGGATCGCGGGCGTTGATGATTTCTTTCATCTTCTTTTCGATCACGCCAAGGTCTTCGGGGGTAAAAGGGTCGGCGCGGTCAAAGTCATAATACCAGCCGTCCTTGATCACCGGACCGATGGTGACGCGTGTGTCGGGCCAGATTTCCTGAACGGCGCGGGCCATGATGTGGGCAAGGTCGTGGCGCACCAGTTCGTTGGCCTGATCTTCGTCGGCCATGGTGTGGATCGCGATGTCTGCATCTGCGTCAATCGGCCAGGCCAGATCGAAATGCGCACCGTTCACGGTGGCACTGATCGCCTTTTTGCCAAGGGATTTGGAGATGTCATTGGCGACGTCGCCTGCAGTGATACCTGCGTCGTACTGTCGTGCATTGCCATCGGGAAGGGTGAGAGTGATCTGGGCCATTTGGGCCTCCTCGTCGGTTTGGCGCCTACGAGACGCCCGGTTGCGGGTTATATGCCCCCGCTAGATGGCCGCGCGGGGCAGGGTTGTCAATAACTTGGGGCGGCTTTGGAAACTTCTTGGCAGGCTTGCGCGTTGGGTCAAGATATTGACGCGACAGATAATATGACGGGAAGCGACAGAATGCAGGACGGATTGGCAAGCGCGGCGTTCGAGAAACTCTCGGGGGCTGAGGGTGAGGCGGACGATCTGTCACAAGGGGCGCAAAAGGCCGAAGCGCCAAATGCGTTGCGCCATGTTGCCAGCCTGTCGATGACCAAGATCGCGGACGGGTTGATTGACCCCAAGCTGATGTTGTCTTGGCTTTTGACGTCGCTGGGCGCACCGGCGGTGTTTGCCGGGGTCTTGGTGCCGATCCGTGAAAGTGGCGCGTTGCTGCCGCAGATGTTCATGGCGTCCTGGGTGCAATCGATGCCGCGGCGCAAGTGGGTGTGGGTGTTGGGCAGTGCGGGGCAGGGGATATTTGCCGCGCTGATCGTGTTGACCGCATTGACGTTGGACGGGGCCGCGGCGGGGTATGCCATTTGCGCGGCCCTTGGTGGGCTGGCTTTGTCGCGGGCGGCGTGTTCGGTGTCCTACAAGGATATTCTGGGCAAGACCGTCGGTCAGTCGCGGCGCGGCGCGATTACGGGGTTGGCAGGGTCGGTATCTGCGGTGGGGGTGGTGATCCTTGCGGTGCTGCTGATGTCGGGCCTGTTCGAGGACCGCCGCATCGTCATCGCCGCAATCGCATTGGCCGCCGGTCTGTGGGGCGCTGCGGCGCTGTTGTTTTCCACATTGAAGGAAATGAAAAGCGACCCGTCCAAGGGCGAAGGCGCGGATTTCGGCATATTGAAAAAGGATGCGAACCTGCGCCGCTTTATCCTTGTGCGCGGGTTGCTGGCGTCAACCGCATTGGCCCCGCCGTATTTCGTCGTACTTGCTGGGGGCGAGGACCAGTCCGCCCTTGGCCAGTTGGGCGCATTGGTTCTGGCATCTGCCCTGGCGTCTTTCCTAAGCTCTTATATCTGGGGGCGGTTGTCGGACCGGTCCAGCCGCAAGGTGTTGATGCTGACGGGATGTGTGGGGGCCGTGGCGATGCTGGGCGCTGTGGCGCTAAGCATGCTGGGGCTGGCCATGCAAATCTGGGCGATGCCGCTGGTGCTGTTCATCCTGATGATCGCCTATCACGGTGTGCGGCAGGGCCGGTCGACCTATCTGGTGGACATGTCGCCGGAAAACCAGCGGTCGGCCTATGCCGCCGTGTCAAATACGGTGATCGGCGTGCTGTTGCTGGTTGCGGGGGTCGCTGGCGGCGGTGTTGCGCTGATCGGGCCGACGGCAACGCTGGTTTTATTCGCACTTATGGCGATTGGCGCAGCGGCTGCGGCAATTGGTCTGCGCGAGGTCGAAGCTGCTGATTGAACCTTGGCGCGACAGGTTCTATGACTTGGCGGGTGGAACATGCATTCAAAAGGATGGCGAAATGTCCAAACATAACCGCAGTTTCGAGCTGACGATCAGCGATATCGACCTGATCGAGGCAGCCCTGCACGTGACCAAGCGCGACCTGTCGGCGGATGTCTATAACGGCACCCAAGAGATGTTGCCCGCCGATGAAACGGTGGAGTCGCTGCGCAAGATCGACGATCTGCTGGGACGTCTGCACAATCAAAAGATTTTCTACCGCCCCGCCAAGGGCCCTTATCTGGGCGGATGAACATGGCGCAGACCCTCGAGACCCCGCAAGGGCGCAAGCTGGCCTATCATCTGACGGCCGGTCAGGGGCCTTGCGTTGTTTTCCTGGGCGGTCTGAAATCCGACATGCAAGGCACCAAGGCGGTGTTCCTTGAGGACTGGGCCCGCCGCGAGGGCCGCGCGTTTTTGCGGTTTGATTATTCGGGGCATGGTGACTCCTCGGGTGATTTCACCGACGGCTGCATTGGCGATTGGGCCCAGGATACGCTGGCCGCAGTGAGCGCGTTGACCACGGGCAGGATCGTGCCTGTCGGGTCGTCCATGGGCGGCTGGCAATCGTTGTTGCTGTGCCGCGCGATGCCTGAACGGATCGCCGGGCTGGTCACCATCGCGGCGGCACCCGATTTTACCGAAGACGGATATTGGGCCAGCTTTACCGACGCGCAAAAGCAGCAGTTGGACACAGTGGGCCACGTCGAGCTGCCGTCGGATTATATGGAGCCCTACATCATCACAAAGCGGATGATCGAGGACGGGCGCAAGCAGCTGGTGTTACGCTCGCCGTTGCATCTGCCGTTTACGGTGCGGTTCTTGCAGGGCACGGCCGATACGGCGGTAAGTGTCGCAACGGCGGTGCGGTTGCTGGAACATGCCACAGGGCCGGACATGCAGTTGCAACTGGTCAAGGACGCCGATCACCGCTTTTCCGACGATCGCTGTCTGGGGCTGATGCAGGCCGCGGTCCAAGAGGTGTTGGACAAGGCTGTGGATGCGTAAACCCGCCAGCATGTGGAGCCTCGAGACGGTCGGGCGGGTGCGTCTGTCGAAACACTTTTACATGCGCGATTTCCTGTATTCCGAGATCAGCGGCTTTCATGGCATCCCCAACATCCCCGATAATCCCGATCTGGCGATTGAAAACGGGCGGGCGTTTTGCACCGCCTTGCTGGACCCGCTTGAAGAAACATTTGGCCGGATCGCGGTGCGGTCCGGTTATCGGTCGCGGGCGCTGAATGACTATGGCAACGCCAACAAGCTGAACTGTGCCGCCAGCGACAACCCGATTGAATGCCACATCTGGGACCGTAACAGCGGCGATGCGGCCATTGCGGGGGCGTCTGTCGTGATCCCGTGGTTTGCCGATAAATATGATCAGGGGCGTGACTGGCGCGATCTGGCGTGGTGGGTGCATGATCATCTGCCCTATTCCGAGATGTGGTTCTTTCCCAAGCTGGCGGCGTTCAATCTGGTGTGGCGGCCGGTACCCTTGCGCATGATCTCCAGCTATATCGCGCCAAAGGGGATGTTGCTGCGGGCAGGGCAGGCCCCGTCGGAACCGGTCGAACAGCGGCAGCAGCGGTACCGTGACTTTCCGCCCTTGCATGGCATTGCCTATCCATGTTGATGTGGGCAGCAAATCGGCAGGGCAGTGACATGTATTTCGCAATCAACACGATGAAAGACAGGGCAATTTATGGCTGAACCGCTTGTGCTTTTGCCCGGACTGATGTGCGACGCGCGGGTGTTCTGGCCTCAGATTGCCGAATTGTCGGCGACGCTGGCTGTGACGGTGGCCCCGATTACCCAAGGCGAAAGGATCGATGAAATCGCATCCGGTTTGCTGGATCTTCTGCCGCAGAAATTTGCGCTGGCCGGGTTGGGGCTGGGCGGCATGGTGGCGTTGGAAATCGTGCGCCGTGCACCCGACCGCGTCACGCGGCTTGCCCTGATGGATACCAGCCCCTTGGCGGGGACACCGCAAGGATCGGCCATGCGCGAGTTGCTGATCGTCAAGGCCAAGTCGGGGCGTCTGGCCGATGTGATGCGCGAAGAAGTCCCGCTGACCGCTCTGGCCCAAGGACCAAGCCGCGCGGCGGTGATGGATATCTTGCTCGACATGGCCGACACGCTGGGCGTCGAAGTATATTTGAAACAGGCCCGCGCCCTGCAACGTTGCCGCGATCAGCAAGCGGTGCTGCGCAAGCTGCGCTGTCCGACCCTCGTGATGTGCGGCGCGTCAGATACGATCAACACCGTGAAGCGCCACAGCTTTATGGCGGAACTTATTCCCAGCGGGTCTTTGCAGGTGATCGAAGGGGCAGGGCATATCCCGACGCTGGAACAGCCCGAAGCGGTGACAGACGCGTTGATCCACTGGATGCGCCAGCCCTACGTCTTGCAATAACGCAAAAGGCTCAGACAAGCCGGGCAGTGATCTCGGCGCGTTCGGCTTTGGGCACGACGTGAACCTCTTGGACGGGTTTCAGCGTCTCGGGGTCAAAAAACGGCGTGTCTTTCCAGCGGCCTGTGACCCGTGCTGCGGTCACGCGGCTGAACACACCCCAGACAAAACGCGCCATGCCTTTATGCTGCGGCTTGCCTTTGACCGTCTTGTAAAACGCCTTGGTTGTGACCCGGCCAAGGGCATCGGGCTGGGACAAAAGCGCCACGCGGATACTGGAAAACGCGATCTTGGGATTGCGCAGGGTGTTGCCGATCACCGACCCGCAGCATTTCGTGTGCCAGCGCAGAATATTGGTTTCCCCAAAGGAAAACACTGCCAGCTGATCCGCCCCCCGATCAAAGACGATCCGGTCGGGCGTGGTTTGGAATAGTGCGACAGAGGGCGTGTCGGGCTGACCCGAATAGACCTCGGCGGCGCGGCAATCCTTGCAAAAACATTCAAGGTGATTGCCGATGGCAGGGGATGCGCCGCGCAACGTTCCGGTGACCGTGCCACAAGAGCATGAAAACGGGACGTCGCGCGGTGCTTTGAACATTATGCGGCAGCGTTATTATTGGCTGGCTTTGCAGGTTTTTCCTGCGCCGCGCCGTTCTGGTTGGCATCAATGAATTTCAGCACCAGCGGGCGGATGTTGTCGCGCCAGCTTTTGCCCGCAAAGATACCATAGTGGCCGGCACCGTCTTCAAGATGGCTGGCCTTTTTGCTGTCGGGCAGACCGGTACACAGGCCAAGTGCTGCGATACATTGACCGGGGGCCGAGATATCGTCCTTGGTGCCTTCGACGGTTTTGACCGCAACGGTTGTGATCTTGCCGATGTCGACCTTTTTGCCCGCAACGGTAAAATTATTCGTGCCGATCTCGTTGTTTTTAAAGATCCGCTCGACTGTAGAGAGGTAGAATTCGGCAGGCATATCCATGACGGCAAGGTATTCGTCATAGAACTTGTTGTGTTTGTCGTGATCGCTGGCTTCGCCTTGGGCGACGCGCATGATCTGGTCGCGGAACGCCTTGGTGTGGGTTTCGCTGTTCATCGAGATAAACGAATTCAGCTGCAACAGACCGGGATATACCTTGCGACCGACGCCGGGGTATTTAAAGCCAACGCGCTGGATCGACATTTCCTGAAGCTGGCCCATGTGAACGCGGTCGCCAAAATCGGTGACTTCGGTGGGGCTGGCATCGGGGTCGATGGGGCCGCCGATCAGGGTCAGGGAACTGGGCTGTGCGCTTGGGTCTTCCTCGGCCAGATAGGCGGTCGCGGCAAGGGTCAGGGGCGCAGGCTGGCACACGGCGATCACGTGAACATCCGGGCCAAGGTGGCGCATGTATTCAACAAGGTGCAGCGTGTAATCTTCGACGTCGAACTTGCCGGCGCTCACAGGAATTTCGCGGGCGTTGTGCCAGTCGGTGATATAAAGGTCGGTATCAGGGATCAGGCTGATCACGGTCGAACGCAACAATGTGGCATAGTGGCCGGACATCGGGGCAACCAACAGGACTTTGCGTTTTGGCAGTTCGCGCTTTTGCACGACGAAATGCAGCAGGTCGCCAAAGGCACCCTGAATTTCTTTCTTGATCTCGACGGGGTGGTCCGCGCCGTCTTTGCCGACAACCGGCGGCAGGTTCCAGTCGGGTTTCGCAACCATCCGCGCAAAGCTGCGTTCGGTGACTTCACCCCAGGCGGCCATCCAGTCAAGTGCGGGGTTTGGAATGGCGGAAAATGCCGGATAAGAGGCAAAAGCCTGCGCGGTCGCACCTAACCATTGATTAGTGTTCCGCATTGTTTCCATTAGATCGTAAGATGCCATATACTTCATGAGGGGTCTCCTTTTGGTTGGCCCTGTGCTTGGGCACTCCGCCGGTCCCCTCCCAGTCAGGACGGCGCGATGCTGCAAGCGCAAACATCGGGCGGAAAAAGTTCAATGACAACAAAAACGAATGAACCGACTGAACCGGACGCTGCTGCACTGGCCCGGATGACCGAGAATATGAGTAAAGTTGAGGCTCTGGGCGCGCGGCTGTCGCAGATTATGCTGAACCGGGAGGGGCACCAGGCCAGTCTGGACGCGCCGAATCAAGAGCTGTTCGCCAAGGCCGCCCAATCCTATTGGAACGAGGCGGTACAGAATCCCGCCAAGCTGATCGAGCATCAGGTGTCATTCTGGACCAAATCCGTCTCGCATTTTGTCGAGGCGCAAAAGGCATTGGCCAAGGGCAAGCTGGAAGCGCCCGCCGATGCCCCGACCGACGACCGGCGTTTTGCCAATCCTTTGTGGAAATCCCACCCTTATTTCAATTTTGTAAAACAGCAATATCTGATCAATTCCGAGGCGCTGAGCCAGGCGGTTGCCGATGTGCCCGACCTTGAACCGCGCGAGAAACAGCGGTTGGGGTATTTCAGCCGCCAGATCATCGACATGATGAGCCCGACCAATTTTCTGGCCACCAATCCCGACGCGTTGGAACGCGCGGTGGCCACCGAAGGTGAAAGCCTGATCAAGGGGCTGGAAAACCTGATTTCCGACCTCGAGGCGAATAACGGCGAGATGATCGTCCGGCTGGCCGATGAAAAAGCGTTCGAACTGGGCCGCAACATTGCCACGTCACCGGGCAAGGTGGTGTTTCGCAACCGCATGTTCGAACTGATCCAATACACGCCCACGACCGAAAAGGTGCATGCCACACCGATCGTGATCTTTCCGCCCTGGATCAACAAATTCTACATTCTGGACCTTAAGGAACAGAACAGCCTGGTGAAGTGGATCGTGGATCAGGGGCATACCTTGTTCATGGTGTCCTGGGTCAACCCCGACAAAAGCTATCACGACGTCGGCATGGGCGACTATATCGAGGAAGGCTTCATCGCGGCCATCGAGGAAGTCAAAAAGATCACGAAACAGGATCAGGTGAACGCGGTGGGCTATTGCATCGCTGGCACCACACTGTCGCTGACATTGTCCTTGCTCAAGCAACGCGGTGACAAATCGGTCAAATCCGCCACCTTCTTTACCGCGCTTACCGATTTTTCGGATCAGGGCGAATTCCAGCCCTTCCTGACTGATGATTTCATCGACGGGATCGAGGCCGAAACCAAGGATAAGGGCATCTTGCCGTCCATCATCATGGCGCGGACCTTTTCGTTCTTGCGCTCGAACGATCTGGTGTATGGGCCGGCGATCAGAAGCTATATGCTGGGTGATACGCCGCCGGCCTTTGACCTGCTCTATTGGAACGGGGACGGGGCGAACCTGCCGGAACGCATGGCGATGGAATACCTGCGCGGCTTGTGCCAGCAAAACAAGCTGGCCGATGGCGGGTTTGACCTGCTGGGCCATCACCTTGAACTGGGCGATATCGACGTGCCGCTGCTGGCTGTCGGATGCGAAACCGATCACATCGCGCCTTGGAAGGACAGTTTCCGCGGGGTCCAGCAAATGGGCAGCAAGGACAAGACCTTTATCATGACCCAATCGGGCCATATCGCGGGGATCGTGAACCCGCCCAGCAAGGGCAAGTACGGTCACTATACCAACCCCGACATTTCACTGGATTACAAAGACTGGCTGGAAGCGGCCGAGTTCCATGCCGGATCGTGGTGGCCGACCTGGGCAAGCTGGCTGGAGAATCATCAAGGCGACGAAGTAGATGCACGCATACCGGGCGCGAATGGTCAGGAAATCTTGTGCGATGCCCCCGGAACATATGTCGCGCGAAAGGCAAATAGCTGATCTGATTGTTCTTTTCCCCAACGTCAATTATCTTATGCTGCGGTGCAGAAAAAACTTGAAATGCCGCACCGCAGCATATATATCAGTGTCATACCAGAACGAGCAGGCTCTCGCCGCTCTCAACCGAAAGAGGAAGAGACTATGACAAAGACACCAGATATCGCCGCCATGATGAAAGACGTTATGGGCGCATTCCCAGTTGATACAACAGCCATGAACGATGCGTTCAAAACAACGGCTACATTGAATGAAAAACTGTCCGGCGTTGCGCTGACAGCTGCCGAGAAATCTGCAGAAATCTCCAGCAAATGGCAGAAAGAAACTCTGGCCAAGCTGGCAGAAATGTCGAAAGCCAAGACCGAGCCAGCCGATTACGCAAAAGCAATGACAGATTTCACATCTGCCTCTGCCGAAGTTGCAGCCGAGCACATGGCCGCATTCGCCGAGATCGCAAAATCCGTCCAGATGGACACAGTCGAGCTGATGATGGCTGCGGGCAAGAACATGTCCGAAGAAGCAACAGCTGCCGTGAAAAAAGCGACAGACGACGCGACAAAAGCTACGAAAAAAGCCACAGCGAAGTAATTCGCCGTCAGGTTAGAGCACTTTCATGAGTGTTAGGGCAGGCTTGCAAAAGTCTGCCCTTTCTTTGTGCCCTTTCTTTTTGAAACGCGCTGCCCTAAGCTGCAATGCAGCACGCAATTTGGGAAGGATCCACCGTGGCCGACACAGACAAGCCTCTGCTTATCAAGCGCTACGCCAGCCGGCGGCTTTATAACACCGAAACAAGCGATTACGTCACGCTTGAGGATATTTCGGGCTTTATCAGGGATGGGCGCGAAGTTCAGATCATGGATTTGAAATCCGGTGACGATCTGACGCGCCAATATTTGCTGCAGATCATTGCAGATCACGAAAGCCGTGGTGAATCGGTTTTGCCGGTTGATGTGCTCAATGATCTGGTGCGCAGTTACATGTCACCGGGCGCAAGCGTTGTGCCGCAGTTTCTGAAAGCCTCCTTTGACATGCTGCGCGACGGCCAGTCGCGGGTGTTGGAGAACATCAACACGATCAACCCGATGTCGAAAATGCCCGGGTTTGATGTGATGCAGGCCCAGCAGGAAGCCTTTATGAAAGCCATGACCGGAAATATCCCGGCAGCATGGCCCGGCATGCCCAAGAAAGAGCCGGAGAGTTCTGCCAAAGCGGGCAAATCCGCCAAGGATCAGGACGAGAGTCTGGACGCGATCAAGCAGCAATTGGCCGACTTGCAGGAAAAACTGTCCAAGCTGAAGTGATCCTGCGGACGCACTGACGTGCGATTTCTATTTTTTGATCCGGATAATGCCTGAGCCCACCCAGTTAAAGGGTGGGCTTTTTGCGCAAGGCTGATGCCTCTGGCGGGAGTTTATCGGGCAAAATGAAAGGCCGTGTTCAAGCGGCTTGGGTACCTGTGGCGGTTTGAAGCGCGCCCAGAAGAACGTCGATCACCGCATCAAGATCGTTCTGGGTGAGTTGGACGGGCAGGCGGACGTCGCAGGCGGCCATCAGCATTTTACGGGTCTGTGGAAGCTCTGGCAGGTTTTCGATGAATTGCCAGTTCCAGAAGGCGCGGGCGTTATCGGTGCTTTGGCCAAAGACCTGCACTTTGACACCTGCCGCAGCACTGGCGGCGGCAAAGGCGCGGATGGTGTCATCGTCCAGCCCGACCATATTGAACTGGATCGAGTCAGGTGCGCGGGTTTCCGGGGCCAGCGGGGCAGGGACATTGATATGGGGGGAGGCGTTCAGTTTGGCTGCGACATAGTCGTGGTTGCGCAGACCGTCGGCAACGCGGCGTGGCAATTGCGCAAGTTGCGGGCGCACAAGGGCTGCGGACAGGTTGTTGAGCCGCAGATTGTAGAGCGGCAGTTTGTTTTGCCAGCGGTCGCAGGCGTCAGCGATGCCTTGGTGTTTCTTCCAGTTATGTTCATAGGCACCGGACATGATAATCGCGCGTGCGATCAGGTCGGCATCATCGGTGATCATGATCCCGCCTTCGCCGGCGTTGACCATTTTGTAGGACTGGAAGGAGAAGCAGCCGATCTTGCCGATCATGCCGATTTTCTGGCCGTGCCATAGCGTGCCGAGCGAATGGGCCGCGTCTTCGATCACCGGGATGTTTGCCGCGTCACACAGCGCCATGATTGCGTCCATGTCGGAGGTATGGCCGCGCATATGGCTGATGATGACGGCATCAACCGAGGGCAGCTTGGCTTCGAAGTCTTTGATATCAATGCGGTAGTTATCGCCGACTTCGCATAGGACCGGCTGGCAGTTGGCATGGATCACCGATGAGGGCACCGCCGCGAAGGTGAAGCCCGGGATCAGAACCCGAGCATCTTTCGGCAGATCCAGCGCCATCAGCGACAGGAAAAGCGCGGCCGAGCAGGAGGAGACTGCAAGGGCGTAGCGGCTGCCCATCATCTGGGCGAATTCTGCCTCGAGCAGGGACACAGGTGCGTCGGCGGCTGCAGTATAGCGAAACAGATCGCCGGTTTGCAAAAGCCGTTCGATTTCGGCGCGGGCCTCTTGCGGGATGGCTTCGGCGCGGTGCATGTCTGGCAGGCTCATATTTCAAAATCCTGAATACTTGTTTTCAGAATTGTAAAACAAGCCTGCCCTCAGGCCAAGCGAATTCAGGAAGGGGCCGTGTTAAACATTTGTGACTAGAGGCCCAGTTTATCGCGCAAGCTGTACCAGGTCATCGCCAGTGTCAGCAAAGGTGTGCGCAGTGCGGCACCGCCGGGGAAGGGGGTGGTGGGGATCGTGCCCATCACATCGAACCCGTCACTGTCGCCCATTATGGCCTGCGCCATCAGTTGCCCTGCGTGGGTTGCCGTCCCGACCCCGTGGCCGGAATAGCCCGACGCTGACAGGATGTTCGGTGCCACGCGCGCAAGATAGGGCAGCCGTTTCATGGTAATGGCAAGGGTACCGCCCCACGCATAATCTATTGCCACGTCTTTGAGCTGGGGGAACACGACCGACATCGGTTTGCGGACTTTGGCTGCGATGTCGCTGGGGAATTTGTAGCCATAGCTTTCGCCGCCGCCAAACAGCAGCCGCCCGTCGTGGCTGAGCCTGAAGTAATTCACCACAAAACGGCTGTCAGCCACGGCGACGTCGCGGGGCAACACATCGCGCACCCGGTCGCCAAGCGGTTCGGTGGCGGCGATGAAATTGTTGATCGGCATCACGCGGGCAGCGACCTTGCGGTTCAATCCGCCCAGATAGCCGTTGCACGCCAATACCACATGGTCAGCCAGGACCTGCCCGCCATCGGTCTGAACCGTGACCTTTGCGCCTTCCTTGATGTGGTGCACTGCAGAGCCTTCATAGATCCGTACGCCCGCCTTTTGCGCGGCCCGTGCCAACCCCAGGGCAAGGTTGAGCGGATGCAGATGGGCGGCCCCCATATCCAGGATGCCCCCCTTGTAATCGGGCGAAGGGCAGACCGATTGCAGGGCGGCACGGTCCAAGACCTCGATCTGGTCATAGCCATAGTGGTTTCGCAGATGGTCCGCATAGTCGTGCAAATGGCGCAGGTCGCTGGCGGTGGATGCGGTCCAGGCGACACCGGGTTTCAGATGGCAATCGATGTCATGCTCGGCAATCAGGCCCTTGACCAAGGCCTTGGCATCTTCGCCCAAGTCCCACAGCTTTTTCGCATGATCAATGCCCAGCATCTTTTCCAGCGTGTCTTGCTCAACCCGCTGGCCGCTGCCCAACTGCCCGCCGTTGCGCCCGGACGCACCGAAACCCACCCGCTGGGCATCCAGTAAAACCACGTCGCGCCCCGCTTGGGCCAGATACAGCGCCGCAGACAGGCCGGTATAGCCGGCCCCCACAACGCAAACATCTGCCTTGGTTGCCCCTTTTAGGGGGGGGAACTGTTGCAAGGGCGTGGCCGTGGCCGCGTACCAGCTGTCAGGATAGGCGGCTTTTCTATCATTCGCATAAAGCAGGTTCATTGTAAAAAGGGCTCCTTCCCCCGCTTCCAAATGGTTTTAAATCCTCGCCGAAGGCATCCGCCACCGGCGACCGGATCAAACGTTCATCAATAGGTGCTCGCGTTCCCACGGGGAAATGACTTGCAGGAATTCATCGTATTCGGCGCGTTTGACGATGGCATAGACCCGGGCGAAATCAGGGCCCAGAACCTTGTGCATCTCGGTGGCTTCCTCGAACAAATCCAGCGCCGATCCCAAAACCTGCGGGATGTCACCGTCGCCTTCATAGGCGTCGCCCTTGAATTCCGGTCTGGGTTGCTTCTTTTCCATCAGGCCCAGATAGCCACAGGCCAAGGATGCCGCGATGCCCAGATAGGGGTTGCAATCCATGCCGGCCAGACGGTTTTCAACCCGGCGCGACGAAGGTTTGGACAGCGGGACGCGAATGCCGGTGGTGCGGTTGTCGCGGCCCCACTCCAGATTGATCGGGGCGGCGTGGTCTTTGACGTAGCGGCGATAGCTGTTCACATAAGGGGCCAGCACGGCCAGCGCATCGGGCATGTGGTTCTGCATACCGGCGATGAAGTGGTAAAACGCTTCCGTTTCATCCCCGTTCGAATCCGAAAAGATATTCTGGCCGGTTTCGATGTCCAGCACCGAATGGTGCATATGCATGGCGCTGCCGGGTTCGTCTTCGATCGGTTTGGCCATAAAGGTGGCATAGCAATCGTGACGCAGGGCGGCTTCGCGGATCAGACGTTTGAAATAGAACACTTCATCCGCCAGCCGCACGGGGTCGCCGTGGATCAGGTTGATCTCAAGCTGGCCGGCACCGCCTTCCTGCGTGATGCCGTCGATCTCAAACCCTTGGGCTTCGGCAAAGTCATAGATGTCGTCGATCACCGGCCCGAATTCGTCAACGGCGGTCATCGAATAGGCCTGACGCGCCGCAGCGGGGCGGCCAGAGCGGCCCATCATCGGTTTGATCGCATGGGCCGGGTCCAGATTGCGGGCAACCAGAAAGAACTCCATCTCGGGGGCGACAATGGGGTCCCAGCCTTGCTTGTGATAGAGGTCAACCACGCGTTTGAGCACATTGCGCGGGGAATATTCCACCACATTGCCATCGCGGTCATAGGCGTCATGGATCACCTGAAGCGTCCAGTCGGCTGTCCACGGTGCGGCAGTGGCGGTCGACATATCAGGGCGCAGGATCATGTCTTTTTCGATGAACCCTTCGGCCCCTGCCGCTTCGCCCCATTCACCGGTGATGGTCTGGTAAAAGATGCTGTCGGGCAGGTGGAAATATTCCTGCCGTTCGAATTTCTTGGCAGGCACGGCTTTGCCGCGCGCGATACCGGGCAGATCGGGGATGATGCATTCCACCTCATCCAGTCGTTTGCCTTCCAGATACTCTCGGGCGGCTTGGGGAAGGTCGTCAATCCAGTCGGACATTATGGTCTCTCTTTTTTGAAGAATTCGGCAATATGTTTCGCGATATCCGCGTTATTCGTGGGGGCATCCAGTCGCGTGGCCGCGGCTGACAGTTGCGCGTCGGGAACCACACCTTTACCGCGGGTGCGGATCAGCCCGTCGATGAAATCGGCGTTGAATTCGGGGTGGGGCTGGATCGTCCAGATCTGGTCATCATACAGCAGTGCCGCATTGGCGCAAAACTCGGATGATCCCACGACCTGCGCCCCTTGGGGCAGGGCGGTGACCTGATCCTGATGCCATGCGTTCAGGGCCATGGGTTGACCGTTCACGGTGTATTCGGTGCGCCCGACAGACCAGCCGCCCGCGAATTTTTCGACCTTGCCGCCAAGGGCCTGCGCAATGATCTGGTGGCCAAAGCAGATGCCGACCAGCGGGCGACCGGCGTCGCGAATGGCAAGGATCAGCTGTTCTAGTGGCGGAATCCAGTCGTGATCCTCATAGGCTCCGAATTTGGACCCGGTGATCAACCACCCGTCTGCATCCACCGCAGAATCCGGAAACTCGCCATCGACGACCGACCAGATCTGAAAGTCGAAATCATGCCCGCCCAGCAGTTTGGTGAACATTTCACCGTAGTCGCCCAACTGGTCTTTCATGTTGTCGGGGGAATGGCCGGTTTGAAGTATGCCGATTTTCATCACGGTGCCCTTATACGGTGTCGAGATATATCTCGACCTGTTCTTGTGGGGTAAGCTCTTGCATATAATGGAGTTCTTGGCGTTTCGTCAGGACAAAGTTGCGGATCAGTTCGGGCGCGAAAATCCGCGCGACCTCGGGCGAGGCTTCGAATTTATCGATTGCGGTTTTCCAGTCGCCGGGAATCTGGGGCAGGTTGGCGGCATAGGCGTTGCCGGTAATCGGGGGCGGCGGATCAATCGCGTCTTCGATCCCGTTTATCGCGGCCCCCAAGACGGCGGCCAACATCAGATAGGGGTTCACATCGCCGCCCGATACGCGATGTTCGATCCGCCGTGCCTTGTGGCTGCCCGAAGGCACACGAATAGAGGACGTGCGGTTTTCATAGGCCCATGAAATACCTGTGGGCGCATGGGCACCCGGCACCATCCGGTCAAAGCTGTTGGCGTGGGGCGCAAAAACCAGCGACGATCCGGCCATCGCATTCATGCACCCTGCAATGGCGTGGCGCATGATGGCCGTGCCGTCAGGGCCGCCATCGTCAAAGATGTTGTTGCCGTTCTTGTCGAGCACCGAAAAATGCGTGTGCAGGCCGGAGCCGGGATAATCCTCATAGGGCTTCGCCATAAAGCTGGCGGCAAAGCCGTGGCGGCGGGCAAGGCCTTTGACCAGCATCTTGAAGAACCACGCATCATCGGCGGCGCGCAGGGCATCATCGCAATGCATCAGGTTGATTTCGAACTGGCCCAAGCCGGCCTCGGAAATGGCGGTATCGGCGGGAATATCCATTTCTTCGCAAGCATCATACAGATCGGTGAAGAATTCATCGAACTGGTCCAGCGCGCGGATCGACAGGGTTTCGGCGGCCTTGCGGCGTTTGCCGGATCGCGGTGACATTGGCACCTGCAATTTGCGGCCCGAATCGTCGATCAGAAAGAATTCAAGCTCGACCGCGCAGACAGGGGTCAGGCCGCGGTCTTTGAAACGTTCCACAACGGCGCGCAAGGCATGGCGCGGGTCACCGGCATAGGGGCGGCCATCCTCGTGAAACATCCAGATCGGCAACAGGGCTGATGGCGCATCAAGCCATGGCATCGGCAAAAAACCGCGCTCGGTCGGGAACAATACGCCATCGGCATCGCCGCTTTCAAACACCAGCGGGCTGTCGTCGATGTCTTCGCCCCAGATATCAAGGTTGAGGACAGACATGGGAAAGCGCGTGCCGTCTTCGACGACCTTATCGGCAAAGCGTGTGGGGATACGTTTACCACGGGCCTGACCGTTCAGGTCGGCGGCGGCCACACGGATTGTGCGGACCTGAGGATGTTTGCGGAGCCAGTTTTTCATAACACACCTTGTAAGCGGCGGGCATGAAACGGGTTTTTCGAAGGTCGAAAACCGGGATTGACGCCCACGCGCCAAATAATTTGATCAAAAGATTGATACTACCGTATCAGATTGGGACGCAAGCGAATTTTCCGAATTTGATTTTGCGGCAGGTGTTTGTTCAGCCGGCGGTTGATCAGCCCGAAGACGCCGATGATAACCAGCGTCAACATGATGAAATACATCGCTAAAATCGGATAGGGCACAAAGGGGTTGAACGTTTTGTCGGCAAAATAGCTGGCATAATACAGCGCATCGCCGCGCTGTTGCAGTGCGGGAAAGCCGGTAAAGAACACCAATGTGGTCGCGTGAAACAGGAAAATCGCTTCGTTTGTATAGGCGGGCCATGCCAGCCGCAGCATCGTGGGCCAGATCACCCGCTTGAAACGCGGCCAGCCCGACATGCCATAGGCATCGGCGGCTTCGGTATCGCCCTTGGGAATGGAGTGCAGCGCGCCATAGAAAATCTCGGCGGAATAGGCGGAGGTGTTAAAGAACAAGACCACCAGCGCGCCCAGCCAAGCCGAGGTGAAGGCGTCAAAAAACGGATGCACGGATTTCAGGCTGAGAAACAGGAAGTAGCCAAAGAAGAACTGGATGAACAGCGGCGAGCCGCGAAAGATAAAGATGAACCATTCCGCCGGTTTGCGCAGCCACGGGTTCGGATTTGCCTTGGCCACGGCAAGGGCGGTTGCCAGCATAAAGCCGGACACCAGCGCGAAAAGCCCGAAATAGACGTTCCAGATCATGCCCGACCCGATCAGGGTGAACTGTTCACACAAGGTAAAGTCATTTCGCGGCAGCAAGCGTTCGCCGATTCCCAGAGAGCGGAGGCCGTAAGCCTGAACGGTTTCCCAGCAGCTCATGTCAGTGCCTTTCGCTGGGCTTCGCCACCGGCTGTGGCCTGGCCGCGCGTCAACCGGCGCATGATGCGGTCCAGCACGATTTCGGAGACACGGGTGAAGCACAGGTAAAATACCAGCAGCGCCAGAAAATACCACATGCGCCAGTCGGGGTGCGGAAAGTCGGTAAAGCGTGGCGTTTTCGCCCCGCCCAGTTCACGCGCCCAATAGACGATGTCTTCGACGCCCAGCAGGAACAACAGCGGCGTCGCCTTGATCAGCACCATCCACAGGTTGCCCAAACCGGGCAGGGCATAGACCCACATTTGCGGCACCAACACGCGCCAGAAGGTCTGGCGGGGCGACATGCCGTAAGCCTCGGCTGTCTCAAGCTGGGCATGTGGTACGGCGCGCATGGCCCCGTAAAGCACATTGGCCGAAAACGCCCCGAACACGATGGCAAAGGTCAGCACGGCCAGCGAAAACCCATAGGCTTCGTGGATCCATTGCGGGGAATTGCCCAAGGGCATCTTGGCCGCCTGACAGACAATGAAATCACTGCCCTGGCGCAGCGGTTCGTCCCAGTCGGGGCATTTGATCTTGTGACGCAGGTATTCGATGCCCTGATCCAGCGCGATCACAAAGAAAAGAAAGAAGGCAATGTCGGGCACGCCGCGCACGATGGCGATATAGCCACGGCCCAGCCATGACAGCGGCAAAATCCGCGACCGCGCGGCCATCGCCCCGCCAAAGCCAAAGGCCATCGCCGCAGGGGCCGTCACGGCCAGCAGCAAAAGCACGGTGCCGAACGCCCCATAGAACGCCAGATGCTTACCCGTGGTCAGGTAGCAGGTCAGCCAGGACAGGCCAGAAAGCGTTTGTGGATCGGTGCAGGCAAAAATAACGAAATGTCCCAAAAGGTTGCGCCGTTAGATGGCGTCTTGGTTTTGGATAAGGGGCGGGTGTGACGCCGCCCCCCATAGGATCAGAATTCTGAAATCAGAATGTTTTCGCGCCTTCGCCAAACCATTTGATGATCAGCTTGTTCAGGCTGCCGTCGTCCTTCATGGACTGGATGGCCGCGTTAAACTTGTCTTTCAGCTCGGTGTCGCTTTCGCGCAGGCCAAGGCCGATACCGCCGCCCAAAGGCACGTCATCGCCAACAAACATCAGCGCACCTGCGGATTCTTCGACAGTCGGTGCCAAAGCGTCCTTGTCAGCGAAAACAGCGTCGGCTTCGCCATTGTTCACGGCTGCAACGGTTTCGTCATAGGTTGCGAATTCCAGCAATGTGGCACCGGATTCGGCAACGTGGCCGGCTTGGATTGTGCTGGTTTGTGCAGCAACAACGCCACCTGCGATGTCCGCGTCAGCCGATTTCGCCGCATAGGCGGATGCCGCTGGCGGGAAGTAGTTCTGCGTGAAATCAATGACTTCTTCGCGGGCGTCTGTGATGCTCATGCCGGCGATGATGGTGTCATAGTTGCCGGATGTGAGGTTCGGGATGATGCTGTCCCATTCGTTTGTGACCCATTCGCAGGTCAGCTCGGCGCGGGCGCACAGTTCGTCGCCGACTTCGCGCTCGAAACCGTCAACTTCGCCGGCATCGTTCAGGAAGTTATAGGGAGGGTAGGCCCCCTCGGTTCCCATGCGGATGGTTTTGCCATGGGCGTCGGCCATTGCGAAACCGGTGCTCAGCGCGAGGGCGGCTGTCGCCAACAGTAGTTTTTTCATTTTGAAGTCTCCCAACTTACTCGTTCAATTTACGACACGTGGCCCGGTGACAGGAACCCACGCAGACGTTCCGATTTGGGTGCGCCGAACAGCTGGTCCGGTGCCCCTTGTTCTTCGATCAGGCCCTGATGCAGGAACACGACATGGTCGGACACATCGGCGGCCAGATTCATGTCATGGGTCACGATCAGCATGGTACGCCCTTCGGCTGCCAGATCTTTGATCACTTTGATCACTTCCTGCTCCAGCTCGGGGTCCAGTGCCGACGTGGGTTCGTCGAACAGCAGGGCCTCCGGTTCCATGCACAGGGCGCGGGCGATGGCGGCACGTTGTTGCTGGCCACCGGAAAGCTGGGCGGGATAGACATCGCATTTGTCGCCGATGCCGACCTTGTCCAGATAGGCACGGGCCGATTTTTCGACCTCGTCGCGGTCCCGGCGCAACACCGTCAGCGGGGCCTCCATCACGTTTTGCAGAATCGTCATATGGGCCCACAGATTGAACTGCTGAAACACCATCGACAGGTTCGTGCGGATGCGCAGCACCTGTTTGGGATCGGCGGGGCGGCGGTTATGCGCATCGCCCTTCCACTTCACCGGTTCCCCGTTAAAGATCAGATCCCCTTGCTGGCTGTCTTCCAGCAGGTTGCAGCAGCGCAGCAGCGTCGATTTGCCAGAACCGGACGAGCCGATCAGTGAAATCACATGCCCTTTGGGTGCCGTCATCGACACACCTTTCAAGACCTCCAAAGCGCCGTAGGCTTTGTGAAGGTTTCTGATCTCAATCACAGGGGGCTGTTGTGTCACGAGGCATCCTTGTTGCGCTGGTTGAGCGATTAAAGGTTATTCCGGGGGGAATTTGCAATCCGGAACTTGGTTTTTGCCTAAATAAACGGCGTTGACCATGCGTAAAGCCAAAGGCTTGTGCAAACTAGCCGCGGTCTTCGATCCGCTGGCGGGCCATCGCGCTGTCCGTGTCGGTCACACCCAGCAGGTTTGTCACCAATCGCAGCAGGGCGTTTTCCTCGTCAGAGCGTGTGCCGTCGGCCAGCACGACCGCCCATAGCGTCTCGATCACGCCAAGGCGCGCGTCATAGGGGACGGCATCCTTGATGGCGCGGGTAAAGCGGACGGTATCGGGGGCTTCGGTCTCGAGCACTTCGGCCCGGGCGCGCAGGGCTTCGGCATCAGCCGGGGTCAGGCCATAGCGGTTGGCGGTGATCTGGTCGATACGCGCCTTTTCAGCCGGGGCATAGTCATTGTCGGACTTGGCAATGCGGACCAAAAGGGCGGTCAGGGCCAGACGCGCATCGGCATCGGGCATTTGGGCGGGTTCGGGCTGTGTCAGCCGTTTTAGGAAATCTGCAAACATGAGGGTGATATAAAGCCGCCGCCAACAAAGGCCAAGCTTACAATGCCTTGAGCGCGTTTTCGCGGGCGGCTGCCATGTCCTGATCCGTCAGCCCAAGCGCTGTTTCAATGGCAAGCAGCTGGATTTCTTCGTCTTCGTCGCGGCCGCCATCCGCCAATGCCACAGACCACATCGCATCGCCAAGCGCCTTGCGGTCGGCATAGGGCACTTCCTCGCGCAGGATGGTGGCGAATTCCGGTGTGCCGGGGGCATGACGTTCCAACGCTTCGCAGGTGGCGCGCAGTTTGGCGGCATCCAGCGGCTTGAGGTTGAACGTGCGCCCAAGGATACGGTCGATCTGGCTTACTTCGGCTGCCCGGTAGCTTTTGTCGGCAAAGGCCACACGCACCAAAAGCGCCCCCAATGCCAGTTGCGGCGTGGGTTGGGGCAGGGGTTTGGGATCAGGTTTGCGACGTGGGAACAGGCGTTCGAACATGAGTGCTCACTAGGTGGTTTCGTTCAGGGTATTTAACACTGATTCTGCCGATCTGTTCCGCAAGAATCAGCGATGCAGAAAGACTGATGTATAAAGGACGCAACCCTTAGGGTGCATAGCCTTCGATGATGACCAAGGTGCCGTCCGACACGCTTGCGCGGATGTCTTTGGCCGCCTGATAACCGGCGCTTTCATAGCAGGCGATTGCATCGGCAAGGCTGGGGAATTCGACCACAACGATACGGGGCCGCGACGTGCCTTCGCGCACATCCGCAGTGGCACCGCGCACCAGAAACTTGGCACCGTAATCGGCAAAGGGTTTCGCATTTGCAGCGCGGTATTTGTCGTAAACAGCCGCGTCATGCACGTCTACATTGGCGATCCAGTAACCTTTGGGCATGGTGATTCCTTATCTTGGAAGGGATTTGAATTTCCCGGCCAGCTTAGCGGCTTCTTCCTTCAGACCATAGGGCGGGTTTATCACGAACATTCCCGATCCGATCATGCCATGCCCCGGACGGGCAGGGGCAAAGCCGACTTCGTGGCGCAAGGCATCAGGATGCGCGCCCATCAGCGCGCTGAGCATGGGCTGGTGCAGCTTGGAGGTCAGGATCGGGTACCAAAGCGCAATCACTCCGACGTTCCACGCCTTGGCCAGCTTGCCAATGTGGCGGGGGATATCGACATAGTCGGTCTTGATCTCGAAACTGGGGTCAATCAGCATCAATCCGCGCCGCGGGGTCGGGGGCGTCAACGCAAAGGCCATGTCGAACCCGTCGCGGTAGTGGCATTTGACGTTGAAAGGCGACATCGCAAGATCAAGCGCGCTGAATTCACCGGGATGCAGTTCGGCCAGATGGATGTTGTCGGTCTCGCGCAGCAATTTCGCCGCGATCAGGGGCGATCCGGGATAGGAATCGGGGCCGTGATCCTGTGCGACAGCATCCAGCACACGGGTATAGCGATGATCCTTGCCGAACCAGCCGCGGGCGCGCCCGATGCCCTGCACCGCCTCGCCGGTCTTGAGGGCGGGCGCATCCGACAGGTCGTAAAGCGCGCGACCCGCATGGGTTTCCATATAGGTCAGCGGTTTGTCCTTGCGGGTCATATAGCCCAACATCCACGCCAAAAGGCTGTGTTTGTGAACATCGGCCAAATTGCCCGCATGGTAGATATGTTGGTAACTTAGCATATTCGGCCGCCTTTTTCGAGATTAGACGAGCCGGGACATTTCCTTGGCCGCGCGGATGAAATCCTTGAACAACGGGTGCGGATCAAAGGGCTTGGACTTGAGTTCGGGGTGGAATTGCACGCCGATGAACCACGGGTGATCCGCCCATTCAACGATCTCGGGCAGCTTGCCATCCGGGGACATGCCCGAAAAAGTCATGCCGACTTTCTCGAGCTTCTCGCGGTAGGCCGTGTCGACCTCGTAGCGGTGACGGTGGCGTTCATCAATCGACGTCTTGCCGTAAATCTGGGCCACATGTGACCCTTCTTTCAGCGTCGCGTTATAGGCACCCAAACGCATGGTGCCGCCCTTGTCATCGCCGACTTTGCGTTCGACCTTGTGATTGCCCTGCACCCATTCCTTGAGGTGGTAAACAACCGGTTCAAAACGCTTTTTGCCCGAGGATTCGTGATCGAATTCTTCGGAACCGGCAGTGGCCAGACCGGCCACGTTACGCGCCGCTTCGATCACGGCCATTTGCATGCCCAGACAGATGCCCAGATAGGGGACCTTGTGTTCGCGCGCATATTGCGCGGCTTTGATCTTGCCTTCGGTGCCGCGTTCGCCAAACCCGCCGGGCACAAGGATCGCATGGTATCCTTCCAGATGCGGGCCAACATCTTCGGCTTTGTCGAATACTTCTGCATCGACCCATTCGACCTTGACCTTGACGCGGTTGGCCATGCCACCGTGGGTCAATGCCTCGGCGATGGATTTATAGGCGTCTTCAAGCTGGGTGTATTTCCCGACGATGGCCACGCGGACCTCGCCTTCGGGGTTGTGCACACGGTCAGACACATCGCGCCAGACAGCCAGATCGGGTTTTGGTGCGGGCGAAATCTGGAACGCGTCCAGCACGGCCTGATCCAGACCTTGGGCGTGATAGGCCAGCGGCGCATCATAGATGGTTTTCAGATCATATGCGGCAACAACGGCTTCTTTGCGCACGTTACAGAACAGGGCGATCTTTTCGCGCTCTTTTTCGGGGATCGGATGCTCGGACCGGCAGACCAGAATATCAGGCGCGATGCCGATGCTTTGCAATTCCTTGACCGAGTGCTGGGTCGGCTTTGTCTTCAACTCTCCGCTGGCAGCCAGATAGGGCAGCAACGTCAGGTGCATGAAAATGCATTGCCCGCGCGGCTTGTCGTGGCTGAACTGGCGGATCGCCTCAAAGAACGGCAGGCCTTCGATATCGCCCACTGTACCGCCGATTTCACAGAGCATGAAATCAACCTCGTCATCGCCGATATGCAGGAAATCTTTGATCTCATTGGTGACATGCGGGATCACCTGAATGGTTTTGCCCAGATAGTCGCCGCGACGCTCCTTTTCCAGAACCGTGGAATAGACACGGCCTGAACTGATCGAATCCGTCTTGCGCGCGGCCACACCGGTGAACCGTTCGTAATGGCCCAGATCAAGGTCGGTTTCAGCGCCGTCATCTGTCACGAAGACTTCGCCATGTTCAAAAGGCGACATCGTGCCGGGATCGACGTTCAGGTAAGGGTCCAGCTTGCGCAGACGTACCGAAAATCCCCGCGCTTGCAGCAATGCCCCCAAGGCGGCAGATGCCAGACCCTTGCCCAGGCTGGAAACCACACCGCCGGTGATGAAGATATAGCGTGCCATGTGATCGAAGACCCCCGTGAAGTTCAAATTTGATGTGGCAAAAGCCAGCCAAATGAGCTGCGTAAAACCGCAGCACCACGGGACTTAAGGCTAACAGATTTAGGATCGGTAAGGCAAGGCCAAGTCGCAACATCCTGTTACGAAACTTGGCCTTGCCTCAAGCTGTTGTAGGGATTGATTAATCCGCTGTCGGAACCTGTGGCGTGTTATCGGCAGGTGTCGGCGGCAGCAGGCTGTCGCCTTCTGGCAAGGCCGGTGCGTCGTTCTGTGCAGCCGGTGCGGCACCCAAACGATCAATAACCGACGATCCGGCGGATTTCTCCGCGGCAATGATGGTCAGGGTGATCGACGTGATGATGAAAAGAGTGGCCAGCACCCATGTGATCTTGCCCATGGCAGTCGCCGCGGACCGGCCGGATACGGCACCGCCGCCGCCGCCGCCCATACCAAGGCCGCCGCCTTCTGACCGCTGTAGCAAGACAACGGCGATCAGGCCGAGGGCCAGAATGAGATGGACGATCAGGACAACGTTTTCCATGAATACCTACGGCTTTGGTTTGAACTTTGGAGGTATCTAGGCATGTTTGACCATGGGGGCAAGTAACGATTGCCCCTTGCGCGGCTCAAGGCGCTCCGGATGGCATCGGCGCGCTTGGCCCAGCGGCCAAGACGCGCCGCCCGCCATCCCGCCTATTCAGTCTTCGACGTCGTCGACATCTGCCTGGCCTGACACCGCGCGGCGCACGATGCTCCAGCTCAGTCCGATGCCCAGCACAAAGCTGAGCGCCAGCAGCCCCAGCCAGACATTGAAGTCGGAGTTGTCGAGCCTGAGCACCCCGTAATCGAATAGGACCCAGAGCCCGGCGGCCACGACCGCCAGCACCAAGATCATGCCAAGCCCGCCGATGGACCGAAGGGTGGCGCGCAGATAGATGACATATCCGATGAAAAGAAGCAGACCCAGCAGTACTGCGATAGACATGTTCATATGCCCGTAATCGCGCACCCAATTGATGTAGTTATAGTCGGTCGGGTTGAAGGTGATTGCGAGAAGCGCATAGGCGCAGAGCCATCTGATGATAAAACCCATTCAATTTGTTCCCTTGCTTCTCTGGCTTCCAAATATCCTCGCCGAAGGCATAAAAGTCTATGGGAGCTTCGAAAGAATTCGCCTTCGGCGAGGATATTTATGAGCCAGAGAAGCGAAGATGTCATTTTGCAGTTTCGGTTCCATGCTGGCGCGGCTATACCGACGCGGGTTTGCACCGTTAAAGGAATATCATCATGGCCAATGTTGTTGTCGTAGGCGCTCAGTGGGGCGATGAGGGAAAAGGCAAAATTGTCGACTGGTTGAGCGAGCGGGCCGATGTGATCGCGCGCTTTCAGGGCGGGCATAATGCCGGGCACACGCTGGTTATTGACGGTAAGGTCTTTAAGCTGAGCTTGTTGCCATCGGGCATTGTGCGCGGGGGCAAGTTGTCGGTGATCGGCAATGGTGTCGTTCTGGACCCTTGGCATCTGGTCAAGGAGATTGCGATTCTGCGCGAGCAGGGTGTGACGATCACCCCTGAAACCTTGATGATTGCGGAAAATACGCCGTTGATCCTGCCTATTCACGGCGAACTTGATCGCGCGCGCGAAGATCAGACCAGCGTTGCCAAGATCGGCACAACGGGTCGCGGTATTGGGCCGGCTTATGAGGATAAGGTAGGTCGTCGGTCGGTTCGGGTTGCGGATCTGGCGGATGATGCCACGCTTGAGCTACGTGTTGACCGTGCCCTGGTGCATCATGATGCGTTGCGCCGCGGGCTGGGGCTTGAGCCGATTGACCGGGATGCCTTGCTGGCGGCCCTGCGCGAGATCGCGCCATCGGTGTTGGAATATGCGGCCCCTGTGTGGAAAGTGCTCAACGAGCAGCGCAAAGCCGGGAAACGGATTTTGTTCGAGGGCGCGCAAGGTGCGTTGCTTGATATCGATTTTGGCACCTATCCCTTTGTTACGTCATCGAATGTGATTGCCGGTCAGGCCGCGACGGGCACGGGAATAGGGCCAGGGTCCATCGATTTTGTCCTTGGAATTGTTAAGGCCTATACCACCCGCGTTGGCGAAGGGCCGTTTCCGGCAGAGCTGCATGATGCGGACGGGCAGCGTTTGGGCGAGCGGGGCCATGAATTTGGCACCGTGACCGGGCGCAAGCGCCGCTGTGGTTGGTTTGACGCAGTACTGGTACGCCAGACCTGTGCCACATCCGGTGTGAACGGCATCGCCTTCACCAAGCTGGACGTGCTTGACGGGTTCGAGACGCTCAAGATCTGTACGGGGTATGAGCTGGACGGTGCGACGCTTGAGTATCTGCCAACGGCGGCAGACCAGCAGGCCCGCTGCACCCCGATTTACGAGGAAATGCCCGGCTGGTCCGAATCGACCGAAGGGGCGCGAAGCTGGGCTGATCTTCCCGCCAATGCGATCAAATACGTGCGGCGCGTCGAAGAGTTGATTGGCTGCCCCGTTGCCTTGCTGTCGACCTCGCCCGAACGGGAAGACACGATTCTGGTTACGGATCCCTTTGCCGATTAGGTTTGACTTTGGGCGGTGCGACATCACCTGAAGGGATGCGCACCGCAACAGGAGAGTGACAATGGCATTGAGTTACAAGGCGCGACGCAGGTGGTCGCTGGTCATTCTATTGATCGGATTGCCCGCCTACATCATCGCGGCTGTCGCGGTGATTGCGTTGTTTGACAGGCCGCCTTTCTGGATCGAGCTTGTGGTCTATGTCGGGCTGGGCATCATTTGGGCGATACCGTTCAAGTTTGTGTTCAAGGGGGTCGGCCAGGAAGACCCGCAAAAAGCCGACACCCCGAAATAGAAAACGGCCCCACATCGGGGGCCGTTTTTTTTCGTCTTGTCACACCTGGTTGGCGACAGATTTAGCCAGCGGCGCGTTCTTCGGGTTGGAAACCGATGTCATCGGATGCTTTGAACCGGCCGCCATCAAGCTTCTTCAGCTTGCCTGCGCGCAGCAATTGACGAAAGGATCGCAGCCCTTCTTCGCGGCTGAACTCTTCTTGTTCGACCTGACGCACGGTGTTCATCAACTGCGGACGGGAGAACTGATCCAACCCTTCGACAAAGGACATATAGGCGGCTGCGGCTTCCAACAGTTCGGACAGGGTGGATGCGCCCATGTCGGATGCGAATTCGGCAAAGCCACCATCGACGGATGTTGCGGATGATTCGACAGCTGCCACCGCTGCCACACGGCGGGGGCGCACGGGGGCTGCCGGTTTGGCCGCATTGGTGTCGATTCGCTGCTCGGCCACCAGTTTCAGGGGGGCAGGGCGTGCTTCGGCGGGGCGTTCCGTGCGCAGCGACGGGCTGGCCGGGCGGCGTGGTTTTACCACTTCGGCCAGATCACTGCGGTAAGCTTTGCCATCGGTATCCGGCGCATCGGCTGTGCCAAGGGCGATGTCGGCCTTTTTCGCGGCGACGGCTGCACGCAGATGCGAGATGGCATCGCGGCGCACGGCGCTTTCCGGATCGTCCATCTGATTGTCGGTTTCGGCCAAAAGGCGGCTCATGTCCGACCCTTTTCCATCCTCCAAAGACGGCAGTTTACGGCGCGGTTCCGCGTCTTGCGGGGCTTCGTCTGTGGCGACGTTACCTGACAGGCCAGCTTCGACTTCGGCCAGTTCGCGCGCCAGTTCGTCTTCCTCTTCTTTCGAGAGGGAGGATTCGGTTTCTGCGCCGGCGGTTTCTGTTTGGGCTGTTTCCTGCGCGGTGTCTTCCCGGATGCTCTCTAGGTCTTCGTCGAGGATGGATTCAACCGATGTTTCGTCGGCGTCGTCCAGATATTCCTCAAGGTCACCCTTGGCGAGTGCATTGTCCAGATCGGCGCGCTTGACCTTGATCACGCGGCCACGGGGGGCTGCGGCTTCGGGGGTTTCAAACAGGTTTTCAGCGGCAACATCGTCTTCGGTGGCGGTGTCATCTTCGGCAATGAGGCTGTCTTGCTGGTCATCTTCGGATGTGGTTTCGGCGTCAAGACGGCTCAGCAGGGCGCTGACGTCATCATCATCGTCGTCGGAAATTGCGGCCTCGGTTGCGTCATCGGCATCAAGCGCGGTTTCGATATCTTTTACAGCGTCGGCAACGAATTCCCGGTTTTCGACTTTGCGGGCCGGTTCTTCTTCGGCGTGCTCGTCCTCGGTATAGTCGGCCTCGATGACTTCGACTTCCTGACGGGACACGACAGAGCGGATGCGCTGCAATTTTGCGGCGATGCTGCTGTTGACCGGTGCCTCGGAAGGATCGCGAAGCGCGTCCTGATTTGCAGGTGCCGGGCTGGCGTGTTCGTCGAAAAATGCCTTGATATCCTCGTCGGGCTGACCGGGGACGATATCGACATCGCTCAGATCAACTTCTGGCGCAGCTTGTTCGGGCGCAGCAGGGGCAGGCTTGGAGATTTCAGCCTGATCGGCCACGGGGTGTTCTGCGGGCGCGGCTTGCGCTGGTGCGGCATCCGCCGGTTTGACCTCTGCAACAGGCTTGGCATCCGCTTGCGCCTCGGGGGCTTTCGCTTGCGCGGCGGCTTCTTTGGTCTGTGCGGCAGCGCTATCCAGGGCGTTCATTCTAAAGGCATCGTAATACCCCGACAGCTCATTCGGGCGACGCGGTGCAAAGGAGGTGGACACAATGGATGTGCCGCCCGCAACCGGAAGCATCATGCTGCTTAGCGGCGCGCTTGGGACCGGCGGGCTTGCGGGTTCTGCCTCCTCGCGGGCTTTCAGGACAATCTGGCCGTCCTGCTGATGCGCCACCACTTTGCGCGAAATTTCTTTCTGCGCGATATGGGCCAGCATTTCTGCATCCGGCTGCGGCGGCTCTGCCCCGAAATAGCGGTCTTCTGACGCAAGATCCCGGAAATACTCTGCGATCGCCTTCATTGTACCGAATGAATCGTCGAAGCCCTCCAACGTACACGAGAACGTGCCGTATGAGACCGTCAGAATTTTGTTGTTATTCATCATCGGATGCTCGTCCTCTGCGGTTTTGCAGCTTACTGTTTACCATAGTGTTCTAGACGAAAGCGGATCGAATCTGTGCCCAAGCCAGTATCATTTAGTGTCATCATTGTGGTCGTTTTCCAAAAACAGGGGAAAAAGCCTTGAAACGGCACATTGTCGCCAGCTTTGACCCAATCACGCTTGTCGGTGGTGGGGATGCGGATATCGAACAGCTTGCGGATGCACTTGATATTGCACCCGTTTGTGTGGCTGCCGATCGGGGGGCTGAATTGGCCCGCCGGGCCAATGTGCCGCTTCGGGCCGTTATCGGTGATATGGATTCCATCTCGGCAGACACTCTTTCGCAGATCCCCCCAGACCGGCAAATTAGAATAAGTGAACAGGAAACGACCGATTTTGACAAGGCCCTTCGCCATATTGACGCGCCGCTGGTCATCGGTGTCGGTTTTTTGGGCGGGCGTCTGGATCACCAGCTGGCCGCATTGCACATATTGGCGGTTCATGCGCACCGCCCCTGTATTCTGCTTGCCCAGACCGAGATTCTTTTCATCGCCCCCCCCGCAATCACGGTGCCTACAACAGCGGGGGATGTCATATCTATCATGCCGCTGGCCCCGGTGGCCGGGCGCAGCACGGGGCTGGAATGGCCGATTGACGGCATCAACTTTGATCCGCTGTCACGCATTGGCACCTCGAACCGCGCGACGGGGGCCTTCACCCTCGAGATGGCGCAGCCCCATGCGGTGCTGATCCTGCCGCGCCGGCTTATTCAGCCGGTTGCGCAAGCGCTTGTTTCTGTAGACGCCGTTGGATGGCCCCTTCGCGGATGATGATATAAAGCCCCGCGGCCATCGTGATCATGATGCCCAATGAGGCCAGCGGGTTCGGCAGATCGCCAAAGATCAGCAGACCGATAAAGGTCGCAATCGGGATTTCGAGATATTGCATCGGCGCAAGCGTGGCCGAGGGCGCATAGCGCAGCGACCAGGTCATCAACAGATGCGCCACACTGCCCAGCACCCCGATTGCCAGCAAAAGCGACCATTCCAACGCGTCGGGTGTGATCATTTCTACCGCCGCGATGTCCAGTTTCGGCCCGATCCAGATCAAGGGCAGCATCAGCGCCACCGCCATGGCCCCGCTGATGGCTTGCAGGCCGATCGGATCGGTCTGTTTGGCGATCTTGCGGGTCACCAGCATGAAGACCGAAAAATTGGCGGCGACAAACACCGGCAAAAGTGCGGGCCACCCGACCTCGGCAAAGCTGGGTTGCACCACCAGCAACGTGCCGATGAACCCGACGATGCAGGCCATGAGCCGTCTGCTGCCCACTTCTTCGGACAGGACATATTTGCCCAACAGCAACATGAAAAACGGCATCACAAACACAATCGCCACCGCATCGGCAAGCGGCAGATAGATCAGCGCGGTAAACATCGCGGCAATGCCCAGAATATGCAGCAAGGTGCGCAAGAAGGTCAGCCACAGCGTCATGCCCGTCATCCGCCACGTCCGATCCGTCAGAAAGACAATTGGCATGAGCAAGATCAGCTGGACCGCAAACCGCACCAAAACAACCTGGGCAAGCGGCACGGAAGCCCCCAGCAGCTTCGCCACAGCATCGCCAATCGGGGCAACAATGCAAAAACCAAGCATCAAAATGATGCCGATTAAGGGTCTGTCTGCATGTATCATTGGGTTGTTCTGGTTCAATTCAATCAACTATAGGATGTATTAAGGCTTTTTTAGCGTGAAATGCAAAAGCTTTCTTTATTTCGCATGGCGGTCAGTGGCCGGCTTTTCAGGCATCTAGGCAGCCGGCCTGTCCAGCAAGACACAATTGCGGCCCATATTTTTTGCGGCATAAAGCGCCTTGTCCGCGCGGTCGATTGCCGCATTTGAAATGTCGTCGCCAGCCAGGTCCGAACGGGAAATCAGGCACAATCCGATGCTGATTGTGACGGTCAATAACTTGGCAGAGCCGGGAATAACAAAGGGCGTGCGCTCAAACGCCTGGCGCAGCCGGTTGGCCACAGCGGTTGCCTCCGCTTCATTCGTGCCGGGCAGCAGCAGCAGGAATTCCTCGCCGCCGATCCGGGCCGCCATATCCGACGGGCGCAGATGCGTGCGCAGACGGCGGGCGGTTTCAACCAGCACAGCATCGCCTGCGGCATGGCCGTGTTCATCATTTATGCGCTTGAAATGATCCATATCGGCCATCATCACAGCAAAGGGCAGATCGTCTGAGGTCGCTTGCCGTGTCTGGCGGGTCATCTCGGCCAGGCCATAGCGGCGGTTATAAAGGCCGGTGAGCGGGTCAAATATCGCTTCGCGCAGGCCCAGTTCGACACTTGCGCGGATGCGGTCGATCTGGCGTTTGCGTTCCAGCAGGGCCGATAGCCGCAAATGCAGTTCTTTGACGTCAAAGCCTTGGGGCATCAGATCGTCCGCGCCCAGATCAAGCGCAATGGCCGCGACATCGGCGTTCTGGTCGGTTTGCACCACAATGATCCCGCAATGGCGGGTGCCCGCATTGGCGCGGATTGACGATATCAGGTGCATTTGATCGGTGACGCTGGTCTTGTCCGGTGTCAGCGCCAATACAAAAACGTCCGGCATCCCTTCGCCGGTCAGACGGGTCATCGCCTCTCCGACAGCGGAAACCGAAATCTTGTTCAGGTTATCCTGCCGCAGTTGCGCCGCCCAGATGTGGTTCAGCGCCTTGTCGGACCCGACAAGCTGGATATGCCCCGACATCTGGAAACACGCCGGTGGGTCGGCCAGACCAAAGGCGTGGCCGGTTTCGGCGCGCATCTGCCATTCTTCGGGGGAGTGATACAGACGGATCAGGCTGCGCACGCGGCTGAGCAAGAAGGCATCGACAAGCGGCTTGATCAGAACATCCTGCGCACCGCGCGACAAAAACCGCTGGCGCAAGGCGGAATCCCCCGTTTCGCCGATGGCGATCACAGGGGTGCGTTGTCCGCCTGCCTTCGGGGCCAGCCCGTCCAGAAGGGCCGTAGCGTCTGCATCACAAAGGTAGAATGCGGTTATGATAAGGTCCGGAGGGTCGTGATATGCCAGCGCCAATGCTTCGGCAACGCTGGTGGCCTGGCGCACATCAAAAAATGCAGTGCCCAATTTGGTCTTTAAAAGAATTCTGTTTGTGGCGATCGGATCAACGATCAGGATCTTGCCTTGCACTTGTTTTCCTTCCCCACAAAAATTATCAGAACAGGTGCTCTCTTGTTGATCGAATTAGTTAACAAAGTGTTGCCAAGAAATTTTACGTTAGGAAAAACCGCATGCTTACGCAGGAAGCCGCCGAAGCCATCGGGTTGCAGGCCTTGGCCTGGCTGGTGGCCAACGAAGACTTGCTGCCGGTGTTTATGGATGCAAGCGGGGCCAGCGCCGACGATTTGCGCACCCAGGCGACGGATCCCGGGTTTCTGGGGGCGGTGCTGGATTTCGTGATGATGGATGATGCCTGGGTCATCGCGTTTTGCGATACACTCCGGATGCCCTATGAACGGGTGATGCAGGCACGCCAGTCCTTGCCGGGCGGCGAACAGGTGAATTGGACATGACCATGATCAAAGGTATTCTTTTCGACAAGGACGGCACGCTGTTCGATTTCGCCAAAACCTGGGAGGCATGGGCACATGCGTTTCTGACCCGGCTCAGCAATAAAGACGCTGCACGCGCCACTGCGATCGGGGCTGTGGTCGGGTATGACTATAGTGCCAAACGGTTTTCGACAGACAGCATCGTGATCGCCGGTACCCCCGGTGATGTGGCCGGTGCGCTGGGGCAGCACGTTCCCGAACATTCGCGGCAGGGGCTGATCGACATCATCAACGAAGAAGCCGCACTGGCCCCGCAAAGCGAAGTGACCCCCTTGGTGCCGTTTCTGACGGTGCTGAAAGCGCGGGGATTGAAGCTGGGGGTGGCGACCAATGATGCCGAGGCACCAGCGCGGGCGCATCTGGACAAGGCGGGTGTGACGCATATGTTTGATTTTGTCGCCGGATTTGACAGCGGTTTCGGCGGCAAGCCCGAACCGGGGCAGCTGAACGGATTTGCCCAACAAGTCGGGCTGGCCCCTGCTGCCATTGCCATGATCGGGGACAGCACCCATGATCTGCTGGCTGCGAAAGCCGCAGGAATGACCCGTATCGGTGTGCTGACAGGTATGGCGTCGGCCGATGATCTGGCCCCCTATGCCGATGTGGTTCTGCCGGATATCAGCCATCTGCCCGACTGGCTTGACGCGTTGGATGCGCAACGCGGCTAGGCGGGGCAGACATGAGGCAGGCGCAAAAAACGACACTTCTCGTCGGTAATGGCAACGACCCCATGCGCAGGATCAGGCCTTCTGGAACTGATTTTCAGGAGGTTCACATGCCAGATACCGATCCGAAACGCAGAACCCGTGGCGGTGGCCGTGCAGGGGCCAAGACACGGCGCGGCACTTCCGTGATCGAACAGATGCCGTGGAACCCGCCAATTAACATCGACCGCCCCACAGGACCGCTGACCCCCGAAGGCGTCGAGGCGATCCATGACGGGGCCATGCGCATTCTCGAAGAGATCGGGATCGAATTCCTTAACCACGAGGCGCTGGATATCTTGCGCAAAGCCGGGTGTACGGTGAACGGTGAAAACGTCCGCATGGGGCGCGATTTCGTGATGGAATGGATCGCCCATGCGCCATCGCAATTCACCCTGACCCCGCGCAACCCGGACCGCCAGATCACCATCGGGGGCAAACATCTGGTGTTTGGCAATGTGTCATCGCCGCCGAACTATTGGGACATGTCGATTGGCACCAAGGTGCCCGGCACCCGCGCCATGTGTCAGGACCTGCTGAAGCTGACGCAATATTTCAACTGTATCCACTTTGCAGGCGGCTATCCGGTGGAACCCGTCGATATCCACGCCTCTGTCCGGCATCTGGACGTGCTGTATGACAAGCTGACCCTGACGGATAAGGTCATGCACGCCTATAGTCTGGGCAAGGAACGTGTCGAAGACGTGATGGAAATGGTGCGTATCGCGGGCGGACTGACCCACGAGGAATTCGACGCCACCCCGCGCATGTACACCAACATCAACTCCACCTCGCCGCTTAAACATGACATCCCGATGCTGGACGGCTGGATGCGGCTGGCGCGGCGCGGGCAGGGGTTGGTCGTGACACCCTTTACGCTGGCCGGTGCGATGGCACCTGTGACGATGGCGGGTGCCGTGGCACAATCGCTGGCCGAGGCGCTGTGCGCCGTTGTTTTGGCGCAGATCATCAACCCCGGATGCCCCTGTGCGATTGGCACCTTCACATCGAATGTGGATATGAAAACCGGCGCGCCTGCCTTTGGCACCCCTGAATACATGCGCGCCACCCAGATGACCGGGCAATTGTGCCGCTTTTACGATCTGCCCATGCGGTCGTCGGGGGTATGCGCGGCCAACGTGCCGGACGGCCAGGCCATGTGGGAGACCTCCAACAGTCTGTGGGCCGCCGTGCAATCGGGTACGAACATGGTCTATCACGCGGCGGGCTGGCTTGAGGGCGGGCTGATCGCCAGCCCTGAAAAGTTCATCATGGATTGCGAGGTGCTCCAGCAGATCCAGCGCTATATGGACCCGGTGATCTGCGCGACAGGCCCGGATGAAATCGCCCTCGACGCCATTAAATCGGTGGGCAATCAGGGGCATTTCTTTGGCATCCAGCACACGCAGGACCGCTATACCGAAGCGTTCTATCAACCGTTTCTGAGTGACTGGAAAAATTACGAAGGCTGGGAGGCCGCCGGTGCCATCTGGACACCCGAGCGCGCGCATTTGATGTTCAAGGAAATCGTTGCCAGCTTTGAAGCGCCCCCGATGGAGGATGCGATCCGCGACGAGCTGGCGGATTTTGTGGCACGGCGCAAAGCCGAAGGCGGGGCACCGACGGATTTCTAGATCGCGCAACAAAGTCGGGTTCGTCTAAATTTCGAAGTAATTCCGAATTATTTAAAGCGGCAAAAACCGTGGGTGCCTTGGCGGCTTTTGCAATATGTTAAGGGCCTTTTCCCATGATCCCCCGTGACCAATGGGAAGGGATGATATGCACGGCCTCATTAATCGAAGCATTCAAAATTATGTTTGTGACACTTTTGGCAATGACGTCTGGGGGCAGGTGACAGGCAGCGCCGACTTGGCCATTATCGATTTTGAGGCGATGATGAGCTATGACGACGACGTGACGACGCGGCTTGTTGATGCGGTTTCACTGGTGATGGGGCGGCCCATTCACGAACTGCTGGAAGATCTGGGCACCTATCTTGTCTCGACCCCAAAGCTTGAAGGGGTCAGGCGTTTGCTGCGCTTTGGCGGCGTCACCTTCGAGGAATTCCTGCTGTCGCTGGATGATCTGCCCGACAGGGCAAGGCTGGCGGTCTCGGACCTTGATCTGCCCGAACTGGAAATAGACGAACGTGGCAACGGTTGTTTCGAATTGCTGTGCCGCGGGTCCGTTTCGGGGTTCGGCTATGTTTTCGTGGGCATGCTACGCGTCATTGCCGATGATTACGGGGCCTTGGTGCTATTGGATCACGAAACCGGCAAGAATGGTGTGGAAAAGATATTTATCACTCTGGTCGACAAGGATTTCGCCCAAGGGCGGCAATTCGACCTGGGTGCGCGCCTGGGATGACATCCCTTGCGCAAGCCGGGATGCTGGACGTGCTGTGCCCCATGCATGTGCTAGTGGAAAAAGACGGCACCATCAGCCACGCCGGACCGACAATTCAAAAGATATGCAAAACCGGCGCTTTGGTCGGTGAAGCTTTCTTTGACCGGTTCGCCGTCAAGCGGCCAAAGGGCATTGTCACGATGGATGATCTGCGTCGCAAGGCGGGCAGCAGGTTGCACCTTGCGCTGGAAGACGACCCCGGCAGTGATCTGAAAGCGGTCTTGGTGCCCCATGATCACCGAACAGGCAGCATGGTGATCAACCTGTCTTTTGGCATCTCGATTCTGGACGGGGTGCGTGACTATGCGCTGAGCAATGCCGATTTCGCCGCAACCGACCTTGCCATTGAAATGCTCTATCTGATCGAGGCGAAGTCAGCCGCGATGGATGCGTCCCGCCGGCTGAACCTGCGACTGCAAGGGGCAAAGATTGCCGCCGAAGAACAGGCGTTTACCGATACGCTCACGGGGCTTAAAAACCGGCGCGCGATGGATCACGTGTTGGCGCGGCTTGTCGGTAATCAGGCGAATTTCGCGGTTATGCAGATCGACCTGGATTTCTTCAAGGCGGTCAATGACAGTTTGGGTCATGCTGCGGGCGATCACGTCTTGCAGGCGGTCGCACAGATCATGGTCGAGGAAACCCGCAACGCCGATACCGTCGCGCGGGTGGGGGGCGATGAATTCACGCTGATCCTGCCTGACGTCGCAACGGAGCAGATGTTGCTGGCCATCGGCGACAGGGTCATTGAACGGCTCAAAAAACCGATCCTCTTCCAAGGACAGGCCTGCAAGGTGTCGGCCAGCATCGGAACCGTCTGGATTTTGGAAAACCACACCATGGACGCCAAAGATATTTTATCCGATGCAGACGTGGCGCTGTACCAATCCAAAAAGGCAGGGCGGTCGCGCCAAACCCTGTTTCGACGCAACGGGGCCCGCGTATGATCAACTCTCCCGATCACCAAAGGTCCCAGCACTTGGGGGCTTTGGTGACGCGCTGGCTGGCCGTGCGGGGGGCGGCGCAATCGGTGATGCCTACGGCACTGCGACCGGCGAGTTCTACCTGTCGCCAAGGATATGCTTCGCCACACTTCGGCCAAGCGCATCGCAATTCGCCAAGCCTTGGGAAAACGGATGCCGCTTGAGGATTTGCGGCATGGCAAGGCAGTAGACCGCCCCCTGAACCTTGCTGGGCAGCGCCAGTTCGAATGGTTCCTGCACCTCTTGGTCTGGATCGACCATCGCACCAACCAATGAAGGGAAGGGCAGGGCGGAAACAGGGGCTGCGGCCTGTCCACGGGCATCAATCAGCGCGTCAAATTCGATCGCTCCGTCGATGGTCATGACCGAAACGCCACCTGACACCGTGTTTTCGAAAGCCGACTCTGATCCGGTGGGAATGATCTGAAGCACACCCGCATCATACAAGGCCAAGACCCGGCGCACCGAAATATGCGGCACCGCAGCATAACAGTCGCCAAAGACCGGCATCAGCATATCGTTGAACCTCTGCCAGTCGCTGTCGTTCAAATGCTCAAGGACCAGCTCGAAATTCTCATGCCCCCGCAAAAGCGCATATCTGTGATGCTGCGTTTCCTTGAGGGTCTTGGATTTGATCGCCGCGTTCAAGCTCTCTCGAAGCGCGCGTAGACCGCCCAGTGTTTCGCGATGATGGAAATAAGCATCGGCAAAGCCGTTGATCGTCTGAGCGTCAGGCCCAAGCTCGGCCATGTACTGTGGGGCCGCGTCGTTCAGTTCTTGCACCATCAATGCAAACACCCGTTCAAGCAGCCCGTCGGGGCCTTTTTCCAGCTCTGCTGAAACTGCGTCGGGGTGGATATATGTCAGCGGCTCATAGGGGAAGGGGTAATAGAAATCCGGTTCCGGCATGATTCCCTTATGCGAAACCATCGTGATCGAAAGATCCTCGTGCCCTGCATCGGGGAACCAGCTTACGTTATCGCCGTCTTCGATGAACCCGCCATGCGCGTTGCCAAGGGCGACGATCACATCAATGGCCGACAAGGACGACCCCAACACCCCGATCTTGCCTGCGGGTTGATCGGTGATGTTCGTATAGGGCCAGGGCGACACCAGATCAGCCTGCCCCAGTGTGGGCGAGGACGGCCAGGAATGCCCTGTCGCCACCACGACCTGATCAAAGGTGAAAACCGATTTGCCATGAGGGGTTTGGATATCAAGGCTCATGCCCGTGCCCGTCGGGGTGATGTCGTGGACCTGATGCCTTGGCAGGACATTGATAACATGCCCGGCGCTGCGGCCAGCATCACATAAATCGCGGAATTCCGATTTCATATATTCACCCAGCAAAACCCGGGGATAAAAATCGCGCGCGTCGATGTCGTCCCGCGCCATGTCCCAACCGTCTAGGAAATCATCGTCCTGGTCATGCAGCCAAGACACCAGCGGTCGGGTGATCGACGGAATCTCGCGGCTGAACGCGTTGCAATACATGTAGTCGGCATTCATGCCCGAACGGTACGGCATGCCACAGCCCATTTGGTCACTGCCCTCGAAAATGGTCAGCTCGAACAAGGCATCGCCATTTAGCAGACCCTTGGCCGTGTACATGGCCATCGGTCCTGCACCGATGATCGCGACCTTTCGTGCAGATTTCACATCTGATTTGCCCAACCTGCACGTCCCCGTTTTAAGCGCTGTCATCTGACAACCTTTCATGGGGGTGAAAGTTCCCTAGGCCATCCACAGAAACGTGCCGCAAGCGTGGCGGGTAAAGTCCGGGGGAGAGCTCAGTGAGGGGAGCGTTAGCGAGGAAAATCGCTGTTGGCGCTGGGCGTTGCAAGGTGATGTACCGCCCGACCAGATGATATTTGAACAATCGGGCGGGGTTTCCTGCGCAATAAACGCTGCAGCACCTGGTTTCTCGTGCAAGGAACAGACGCTGCGCCGTGTTGCAGCCCAATGGGAATGGGCCAACAAGATCAAATGTTTGGAAGGACAAGTGGCAGCCCGTAGGGGAGTCGAACCCCTCTTTTCAGGTTGAAAACCTGACGTCCTAACCGATAGACGAACGGGCCACTTAGCTTGTGAGCGGTTCATTAGGCAATCGCGCGAAAGGGCGCAAGTGCAAATTGCCAAAAAACGAAAAACTTTTACGCAGGGGCCGCGTCTTCCAGTCGAAGTTGTACTGATTGCCGTCCGCGCCAGCTATTGATGTCCAACCGGCCGGCCAGGTGAAACCGTGCACCGCCGTGGTTTTCAAGCGCCGGACCAAGGGGGCCGTCGAATGCACCAAAAGCGATGGCATCCATTTTGACGCCAGCACCGCCGCCGCCATCGCCAAAGCTGATTTTCAGGTGGCTTTCGCCGACGCGCTTGGCAAAACGAATCTGCATATCGGCAAAGACGTAGCGCGGGGCAGGGGCACCGGCACCAAAAGGGCCCGCCTGTTCGATTTGCTCCGCCAGTTCAACGGTGGCAGCGGCCGGCATCAGCATCCCGTCAAGGCGCAGATCGGCGGCACCGGCCAGATGGGCACCTTGCTTCTCCAGCAGCTCTGCCAGACGCGCCATCGCGGCGTCCAGCTTGTCTTCGGCCACTGTCAGCCCTGCGGCCATCTTGTGGCCACCGCCCTTGATCAGCAATCCTTCGGCGGCCAGCCGTTGGATCGGCGCGCCCAGATCAATGCCCGAAACCGATCGGCCCGACCCTTTGCCAATGCCATCCTCGAATCCGATCACAACGGAGGGGCGGTTTGACGCTTCCTTGAGGCGCGAGGCAACGATTCCCACGACGCCAGGATGCCAGCCCGCACCCGATGCCCAGACCAGCGGCGCGTCAAAGCCGCGTGCCTCGGCCTGATCCAGCGCCACGGCGCGCACGGCGTTTTCAACATCGCGGCGTTCGGTGTTCAGGGTATCGAGCCGTTCGGCCAAGGCGGCGGCCTCGTGAGGGTCGTTGGTGGCCAACAGGCGCGCGCCAAGGTCCGCTTGGCCGATGCGCCCGCCCGCGTTGATCCGGGGGCCCAGCAGAAACCCCAGATGATAGGACGCGGGGGCGGTGTCCATGCGTGCAATATCGGCAAGTGCGGCCAGACCCACGCGGTCGCGCCGCGCCATCACCCGCAAGCCCTGACGTACAAAGGCGCGGTTCACGCCGATCAGCGGGGCCACATCGGCCACGGTGGCAAGGGCAACAAGATCCAGCAGCGCCATCAGATCTGGCCCGCGCGTGCCGGCCTCGCGCAATTGGCGACCCGCCTCTACCAACATCAGGAACACCACGCCAGCGGCGCATAGATGGGCCAGCGCGCCGTCCTCGTCTTGACGGTTGGGGTTCACCACGGCGACCGCATCGGGCAGGGTTTCGCCGCCAAGGTGGTGATCCAGAACAATGACATCCGCGCCCACGGCGGCCGCAATCGGCCCGTGCGATAGGGTTCCGCAATCGACACAGATGATCAGGTCGTGCTTGGCGGCCAGCGCGGCCATGGCCTCGTCATTGGGGCCATAGCCTTCGTCGATCCGGTCGGGGATATAAAGCGTCGCCTGACAGCCCATGTCGCGCAGCCAGACCAGCAGCAGCGCGGCTGAACTGCCACCATCCACGTCATAATCGGCAAAGACCGCGATGCGTTGACGGGATTTGACAGCGCCCAGAAACCGCGTCGCCGCCTTTTCCATGTCGCGCAGGGAACGCGGATCGGGCAGCAGGTCGCGCAAGGAGGGGGCAAGGAACTGTTCGGCCTCGGCGGCGCTTACGCCACGGCGGGCCAACACCTGACACAAGGCCTGAGGCAGGGCGGTTTGCTGCAACAGCACCTCGGTGGCGCGTTCGATTTCGACTCCGGGGCCGACCCATTTGCGGCCCGTAAGGGACGCATCAACACCTAAAAAGCTCATGCATCCCTCGATCCGTTTTTATCCATTATTCACGCAGGGGCCCTGCGCCTGGTCTGCTTAGTGCTGGTCAGCCGGTGTGCGGTAATTGATCCGCCGCACCGAACCGGATTTCGACCGCATGATCAGCGTTTCGGTTGTCAGCCAGCCGGGTTCGCGTTTGACGCCGGGCAGCAAGGTCCCGCCGGTCACGCCGGTCGCGGCAAAGATCACGTCTTGGGTGACCATTTCATCGCGGGTATAGATGCGGTCCAGATCGGTGATCCCGGCCTTGTCGGCGCGGCCACGTTCGTCATCATTGCGGAACAACAGGCGGCCATACATCTGCCCGCCCATACATTTCAACGCGGCGGCGGCCAGCACGCCTTCGGGGGCACCGCCTGATCCCATATACATGTCGATGCCGGTGCCGGGTTCCGAACAATGCATCACGCCGGCCACATCACCATCCGAGATCAACCGGATCGCCGCGCCGGTTTCACGGACCTGCGTGATCATTTCCTCGTGGCGGGGGCGCTCAAGGATGCAAACGGTGATGTCTTGCGGGGTGCAGCCTTTGGCAGCGGCAAGGGCCTGCACGCGTTCGGCAGGCGTCATGTCCAATGTGACCACATCGGCGGCGTAGCCCGGCCCGATGGCCAGCTTGTCCATATACACATCAGGTGCGTGCAGCATGGACCCGCGCGGCCCCATTGCAATCACGGTCAGCGCGTTTGGCATATCCTTGGCGGTCAGCGTGGTGCCTTCAAGCGGGTCCAGCGCGATATCAACACCGGGGCCGTTGCCGGTGCCGACTTCCTCGCCGATGTACAGCATCGGTGCCTCGTCCCGTTCGCCTTCGCCGATGACTACAACGCCTGCAATATCCAGCAGGTTCAGCTGCTCGCGCATGGCATTGACCGCCGCCTGATCCGCCGCTTTTTCATCGCCGCGCCCGATCAGCTTGGCCGACGCCAATGCAGCGGCTTCGGATACGCGGGCAAGGCCCAGCGACAACATGCGGTCTTTGAATTCGGCGGAAGAGGTCATTTTTAACGGTCCTTTTAGAAATCAGTCTGGTTGAAACGGGGTCAAAGGTCTTCGATCCGCAGGGCAACGGGATCACTCGCCAGGACGCCTGTGCCTGCCATCGCGGTCAAGGCTTCATCCAGCGCGTTGCGGGTGGTTTTGTGGGTGACGATCAAAACCGGCGCATGATCGGTGCGGTGTTCGGTCTGGCGCATCCGGTCGATGCTGATGCCTGCTTCGCCCAATACGGTCGCGACCTTGGCCAGGGCACCGGGTTTGTCCAGCAGACCCATGCGCAGATAGAATGCTGCGGGGGCCTGCGACATGGCGGATGTGGCATCGGTCAGGGTGCTGGCCTTTTGACCAAACACCGGCCCCTGCCAGCCACGGGCAAGATCGCAGATGTCGGACAAAACGGCGCTGGCAGTCGGGCCTTCGCCGGCACCGGGGCCGCGCAACACGATCTGGCCAACGGCGTCGCCCTCAAGCACGATCATATTTGTGCCGCCGGACAATTGCCCCAACGGCGATGTATCAGGCACAAGGCAGGGCTGCATACGTTGCTCAAGCCCGCGACCGGTCATCTGGGCAACCCCCAGCAATTTGATCTTGTAGCCCATGCCAGCGGCCGCGCGGATGTCTTCGATGCTGACCCGCTCGATGCCCTCAAGGTGAATGCCGTTGAAATCAACGCGTGACCCGAATGCGATCGACGACAGGATCGCCAGCTTATGCGCGGCGTCGATGCCGCCCACATCCAGCGCCGGATCTGCCTCAAGATAGCCCAACCCGTCCGCTTCGGCGAACACATCCTCATAGGGCAGGCCCGCGTCTTCCATGCGGGTCAGGATATAGTTGCACGATCCGTTCATCACGCCCATCACGCGGGTGATCTGATTGCCGGCCAACCCTTCGCTCAACACCTTGATCACGGGAATGCCACCCGCGACCGCCGCCTCATAGCGGATATTCTTGCCTGCGGCCTCGGCCTGTTCTGCCAGTGCCTGACCATGGATCGCCAGCATGGCCTTGTTCGCGGTCACAACATCCTTGCCCGCCGCCAAAGCGGCTTCGGTTGCGTCCTTGGCCGGACCTTCGTCGCCACCGATCAATTCGACAAACACATCGACATCATCGCGCTTGGCCAATGCGACGGGATCGTCCTCCCATGCGTAGTCCGACAGGTTCACGCCGCGGTCTTTGCCCTTGCTGCGGGCGGATACGGCAGAAATGGTGATCGCGCGGCCTGTGCGTGCCTCAAGCAAAGCGGCCTGCTTGCGGATAATGCGCACAACGCCCACACCCACCGTGCCCAATCCGGCAATCCCAAGACGAAGTGGCCCAGACTGAAGCGGATGTGACATATGCAGTTCCTTTAAGATGATGCGCGGGCGCGCCAAGACTATTCTATGGCGGCGATGTAACGGGTTCAAACCCTACGTGCAACGCAGCCAGTTACAAATTTGCCTATCTCAGCCCTTGGGACAAACGCTGCTTTTCCACACCCGTCAGAACCGAGCCGCGCAACCGGGCCGCACGCGCCTGCAATCCGGCAACCCGGGCCGCCAAAGCCTGTTCGGTCTGGCCCGTATCAACCTGACCGGCAGTGGCCTGCGCCAAAAGCGGATCAACAGGCACCAAAGCGGGATATTGCGCGGCCAGCATTTCAGGCGTTGCACGGCTATCAAGGGCCGGAAACTGCGTGCAAGCGGCGGGCAGCAGCAGGGCAAGGGCGCAAAGGCCGGAAAGGGCGCGAGTGTTCATGGGGTCAATTCATGCACCAGCAACGGTTTTCGCGCAAGCGGGGTTTGCCTTTGAACGGTTGTTCAATTAGCCTTTGATCATGGCACGCACGACCGGATCACATTCAGACATCACCGGACCCAAAGTCCGAGAGGCCGCCTTGCGGTTGTTCGCGAAAAATGGCTATGCCGCCGTGTCGATGCGGGCCCTCGCGAGCGAGGTTGGCGTGCAGGCGGGCGCACTGTATAATTACACGCCCGACAAGCAAACGCTGCTTTTCACCCTGCTTTGCGCCCATATGGAAGAACTCCTGGAGGCATGGGAGGATGACATCGGGCTTTCCCCCCTGGACCGGCTGCGCAAATTCGTGGATTTTCACATCCGGTTTCACGCCGACCGCCCGGACGAGGTTTTCATTTCCTACATGGAATTGCGCAATCTGACGCCCGAGAATTTCAGCACGGTCGAAGCGCTGCGCCGCAAATACGAGGACCGTCTGGAAGATATCTTGCGAAGCGGTGCCGCGACGGGCGATTTTGCCATAGCTGACACCAAGATCGCGACCCTTGCCGTGATCGCCATGCTTACCGGGGTGAACACATGGTTCCGCGCCGGGGGCCGCCTGTCGCTGGATCAGGTCATTGCGCAATATTGGGATATGGTGCGCAAATCGGTGATGTCGGGGTAGGGCATGGCTGCCCGTACCCCGTTGATTTAATGGGCCGCTTTGATGAACGTGCCGTTGTTCAGATCGCGCATCGCCTGACGCAGTTCGGCCTGTGTGTTCATCACGATGGGGCCATGCCACGCCACCGGTTCATCAATCGGCGCGCCTGATATCAGCAAGAAACGCACCCCCTCTGGCCCGGCCTGCAAGGTCACTTCGTCGCCGGTACCAAAGCGGATCAACGTCCGATCGCCGCTCAGATCGCGGATGTTCACCTCTTCGCCGGCGATTTCCTTTTCCAGCAACACGCCAGAAGGTTTCGACGCATCTGCAAAGGCCGCCGCCCCCTCAAAGACATAGGCAAAGGCACGGCGGTAGGTGTCGATCCTGAAAGTCTTTTTGACACCGGCTGGCACGGTAATATCCAGATATTGCGGATCGGCGGCAATGCCATCGACGGGGCCGGTCTTGCCCCAGAATTCGCCGGTAATGACTTTGACGACGGTGCCGTCATCATCGGTGATCACCGGAATATCCTTGGCCGTGACATCCTGATAGCGCGGCGCGGTCATCTTTTGCGCGGCTGGCAGGTTTCCCCAAAGCTGGAAGCCATGCATCTGGCCGCGCGCATTACCGTGCGGCATTTCCTGATGCAAAATGCCCGACCCTGCGGTCATCCACTGCACATCGCCCGCCCCCAGTGTGCCGACATTGCCCAGCGAATCGCCGTGATCAACCGTGCCGGCCAGCACATAGGTGATTGTTTCGATGCCGCGGTGGGGATGCCACGGAAAACCGCGTTCGAAATCCTGCGGGCGTTCGTTGCGGAAATCATCAAACAGCAAAAAAGGGTCCAGCTCGCTTGGGTCCTGAAAGCCAAATGCGCGGTGCAGCTTGACGCCCGCCCCCTCAAGGGTGGGAACAGCCGCGCGGGTCTCGAGTGTGGGTCTGAGGGACATTGTCGCTCTCCTATCATGGGTTGGGATGAAGATAGGGTCGTGCCGCCTGTCTCGCAATATCGCAGTCGCGAACCAAATCTGTGCAAATCCGCACCTTTGCGCAGTCAGCGGGGCAGGTGTCGCAAACAGGCGCGACCTGTCGGGGTTGGGGCGGTTCACCTATCGTTAACTTTAAAGGGGAGCAGGCAGATGAAAGTTGGGTTTATCGGGTTGGGCAATGTGGGCGGCAAGCTCTCGGGCAGTTTGCTGCGCAACGGCGTGGACCTTTATGTTCATGATCTGAATGCTGATTTTGTGGCGGCCAAGGTGGCGGCGGGGGCCAAGGATGGCGCATCGCCTGCCGATCTGATGCAGACCTGCGATGTGGTGATCACCTGCCTGCCCAGCCCGGCGGCATCGGCGGCGGTGGTAACAGAAATGCTGCCCCATGTCGGCCCCGGCAAGATCTGGATGGAGATGTCGACGACAGATGCCGCCGAGATCAAGCGCCTTGGCGCTGAGGTGATCGCGGCGGGCGGTGCTGCGGTCGATTGCCCGGTTTCAGGCGGCTGTCACCGTGCCGATACCGGCAACATCAGCATTTTCGCCGCCTGTGACAGACCCACGTTCGATCGCATCCTGCCATTGCTGACGCTGATGGGGCGGCGCGTTTTGCATACCGGGGATATCGGCACAGCCTCGGTTCTCAAGGTGATGACGAATTACCTTGCGACCGTGAACCTGATCTCGGTCTGCGAGGCGATGACGGTGATGAAAGCCGCAGGCATGGATTTGGCGACAACCTATCAGGCCATCGCGATGTCTTCCGGCACGTCCTTTGTCCATGAAACCGAAAGCCAGCTGATCCTGTCGGGGTCGCGGGACGTGAACTTTACCATGGACCTGATCCAAAAGGATATCGGGCTTTTTCAAAAGCTTGCGGATGATTTCGCGGTTCCCTTGGAAGTATCCCCGCTGATCATCGACATCATGACAGACGGGCAAAAACGCTATGGGGAACGCGCGCAATCCGACCGGATAATAGAACGGCTGGAGGACGCGACGGGCCTGAAAATACTGGCGGACGGATTTCCACAGGAATTGGTCGATGATGAGCCCGAAGAACGCGGCTATGAGGTCACGGCGCGTTCATCTTTGTAAATTCTAATGTGATGGTGCAGCTGTGTCGTGCAAGGCATTGCGGCGGGTGGATTTCCCTTGATCTAAACCAAGGCAGATCAGGAATCAAAAGGGTCAAACTGTTAAGAAACCCCGCACCGCGCCCCACCGTTTTAACCTCCTGTTCAAGATTAATTCACGTTAATTAATTCTGACGCAAAGCATGAGCAAAGCGCGGCCAAATGCTTGCAAAAAATATATTTTCCGGGCGGCGGCCGATGCCAGTTCGCCCGGAAATGGGCTGCAAAAAGTTAATCAAGCGGACGCCCGATTTCAGCTGTCAAAGCCCACGAACCGCGCCACAGCGTCAACTGGGCGGCGCACCGATTTCACGTCATTCGCCGAGAAACTTTCATCCGGCCACCCAAGCGCCACACAGGTCATGATCACCTGATCGTCGGGGATTTGCGCATGTTCACGCACGACCGGCGATTGCATGATCCCCTGACCGTTGATGACCGACCCCAACCCTTTGCTCCAGGCGGCAAGCACCAGACCATAGGTCACCGCCCCCAGATCGAAATGCGCGATGGTGCCGTTGTCATCCAGCGACTTGTCGAAACACACGACGATGGACACGGGCGCATCGAACTGGCGGAAACCGCGCATCACCCAATCCTGACGGCGTTCCTTGTCTTCGCGTTCAATGCCCATGGCGGCGAAAAGCTGTTTGGCAATGTCGACCTGTCGTTCGCGGTGCACACCGGCATAGGCCCCGTGATCGCTGATTTCGCGGACCGGCGGCACCCCTTGCAACATGCGGGTGGAATTGCCCTCGCGGACGTTTTCGAGCGGTTGGCCCGTCAGGACGTGAAAATGCCACGGCTGGGTGTTCATCGAAGAGGGCGCGCGGTTGGCCAGCGCAATGATCTCTTCCAGCAACTCGCGCGACACCGGGTCTTTGGTAAAACCCCTGATGCTGCGACGCCCCAGCATTGCCTGTTCCAGTTCCATGATGTCGCTCCCTACGTTTCCTGACAGACGTCAGCGTCTTGCAAAGGGCGGGCGGGGTCAAGCGCCGCTTTGCGCGCTGCCGCTGCGTCAGATCAGCAGTTGGGCACGTTCACGGCCAAGCCGCCAAGCGAGGTTTCCTTGTATTTTTCAGACATGTCCGCACCGGTCTGGCGCATGGTTTCGATACAGGCATCCAGCGGCACCAGATGCGTGCCATCGCCGCGCAGCGCCAGTGACGCCGCCGATACCGCCTTGATCGCGCCAAGGCCGTTGCGTTCGATGCAGGGCACCTGCACCAGCCCGCGGACCGGATCGCAGGTCATGCCAAGATGGTGTTCCAACGCGATTTCGGCGGCATTTTCGATCTGTTCGGGGGTGCCGCCCATCACGGCGCATAATCCGGCGGCTGACATGGCGGCGGCCGATCCGACTTCGGCCTGACAGCCTGCTTCGGCACCGGAGATCGAGGCGTTGAATTTCACCAGCCCGCCAATCGCTGCGGCCGTCAGCAGGAAGTCTTCGATATGCGCCTCTGACGCGCCGGGCACGTGATCGAGGTAATAGCGCAAGGTCGCGGGCATGACACCAGCAGCCCCGTTGGTGGGCGCAGTGACAACCTGACCCCCGGCGGCGTTTTCCTCGTTCACCGCCATGGCGTAAACGCTCATCCAGTCGTTGATCGTGTGGGGTGCTTGCTGGTTCAGACCGCGTTCAGCCAGTAATGCGTCATGAATGCCCTTGGCACGGCGTTTGACGTTCAGACCGCCGGGCAGGATGCCACCGGTTTCCAGCCCGCGATTGATGCAATCGTTCATCACCTGCCACAGGCGTTTGGACCCGTCGCGCAGATGCGCCGCACCGCCGCGTGATTCTTCGTTCGCGCGTTTCATACCGGCGATGGATTTGCCCGACGTCTTGGCCATCTCAAGCATCTCGGCGGCGGATTTGAACGGGAAGGGCACGGGCGCGCCTTCATCCGTGTCCTTGCCCGCGGCCAGTTCCGCCTCGGTCATCACAAAGCCGCCGCCGATGGAATAATAGGTCTCGCGCAGGGTGACGTCGCCTTGGGCATCGGTGGCCATCAGCATCATGCCATTGGCGTGGCCGGGCAGCTTCAGATCATAGTCAAAGATCATATCCGTTTTCGGGTTGAACTTTAGCGCGCCGAAATCCGGCAGGGTGATCTGGTTGGTTTCGTGAATTTCGGCCAAGACGGCTTCGGCTTGCGCGTGGTCATATTCCTGAGGGGTGAAACCCGCGAGGCCAAGGATTGTGGCGCGGTCGGTGGCGTGACCGACACCGGTAAAGGCAAGGCTGCCGTGCAGCGACGCGCGCAAACCTGCAAATTTGAACGGTGACGCGCGCATCTGGTCCAGGAACCGCGCGGCGGCCACCATCGGCCCCATGGTGTGCGAGGAGGACGGACCAATACCGACTTTGAACATATCGAAGACAGAGAGAAACATCAGGTGGCACTTCCTTGGGGTGGGGTGGCGTATTGCGGTGCGGAAAACGGCGTGGGGCCAAGCCCTTCGGCCTTTTGGGCGGCAGCCGTACAGGGCAGGGTTTCAAGCGACAGGCACATCGCCTTGAGGTGGGGCAGATCATCCAGATCGAACCAGTCGTGGTCCTTTTGCACGGGGTACAGCACGCACCAGCGCAGCAAGGCGGCAAGGTAAAACTGGAGCGCCATGTCGAAAGGCCCCTGCGCCGCCCGTGCATCGAGCGATTTCAGATGACGTGCCAAGGCGGTTTGCATGGTGTGACGCAAGGCGGACTGATGGGCGGGATCGGGGCCTGCGTATTTTTCAGGGTAAAACGTCATGCGCAACGCCGGATGAACGGTGTTTGAGATGAAAAACAACCACTTGAGGAAATCTGCGCGTTTGGGGTTGTGGATTTTCGGGGCCAATTCGCCATGCCGGTCGGCAAGCCAAAGCAGGATCGCACCGGTTTCAAAGATCGCGCCATCGGGGCATTCCAGCACGGGGATCAAACCATGCGGGTTCAGCGCCAGATAGCCCGGCGACGTTTGCGCCGCTGTGGCACGGTCAACCAGAACGGTGCGATAGGGCTGGCCCAACGCCTCGAGCGCCAATCGGATGATAAGCGACGCGTTGTCGGGCGCATAATGAAGGATATAGCTGTTCATTTTGCTGTGTTAGCCGATTACGGGCGGGCAGAGCGATTGAAAACGACATATTCGCGCGCATTGCAGAAGGCAGCGCGGGAAAACGTGGCTGGTTTGGGCCGTAATGGGGCGCTACAGCGTGCTGCGGACACAAATTGCAGCATCGCGTAAACCTGTCGCGCCGTTGCGGGTTTTGAGGGGTCGCACCCACCGCCGTCAGAGTCTATAAGGGCAGCGATAAATCAGGAGTCGCTATCATGGCCGGAGAACTGTCACCAATTGACAAGGCGAAATTTGTAGCCGCGAAACGTGCCGCGCAATTTGTCGAAGACGGCATGCGCGTCGGGCTGGGCACCGGATCAACCGCTGCCTGGTTGGTGCGCTGCTTGGGCGAAATGGTGCGCGATGATGGTCTGCGGATCAAAGGTGTGCCGACATCGACCCGCACCGCACAGCTTGCCCGCGAAGTGGGAATCGAAGTCATCAGCCTGGACGAGGCGAAATGGCTGGACCTGACCATTGACGGTGCCGATGAATTTGACGGCGAACTGAACCTGATCAAGGGTGGCGGCGGGGCCTTGCTGCAAGAAAAAATCGTGGCGACGGCCTCTGACCAAATGGTGGTGATCGCGGATATCGGCAAAGAGGTCGAAACCCTTGGCGCATTCCCCCTCCCGATCGAGGTGATCCCCTTTGGCTGGCAAACGACCCAGGCCTTGGTCGAAGAAACGCTGATTTCGATGGATGTGCTGGGCCGTACGTCAACCTTGCGGATGAATGGCGACATTCCCTTTATCACCGACGAGGGCAATTACATCATGGATTTGCACCTGAACCGGATTGGCAATGCGCGCCAATTGTCGCTGGTGCTAAATCAGATGCCCGGCGTTGTTGAAAACGGGCTGTTCATTGATATCTGTGATGCCGTGGTCATCGGCTATGGTGATGGCCGCGTCGAAGTGCGCGACATCAACGAAGGTACCGTTGACCGTGACCGTATGGATTTCGTCGAGACGGATAACCTGTTTTCCGACCTGAACGACTAATAGATATTAAAGGCCCGCAACCAATGAGTGATTTCGATTTTGATCTGTTCGTAATTGGTGGCGGTTCGGGGGGCGTGCGTGCTGCGCGTGTCGCGGCCAGCGAACACGGGGCCAAGGTCGGTCTGGCCGAGGAAGACCGCTATGGCGGTACCTGCGTGATCCGGGGCTGTGTGCCGAAAAAGCTGATGGTGTTCGCATCGGGCTATGCCGGTTTGGCGGACGAGGCGCAGGCCTATGGTTGGGACATCAAGCCCGGCACCTTTGACTGGCATGCATTCCGCAAGCGTATGAGCGCTGAACTGGACCGTCTTGAAGCCGTGTACCGCAAGCTGCTGGCCGGGTCCGGCGTTGAAACCTTTGATGCGCGCGCCACGATCAAGGACGCGCATACGGTGGAACTGTCCACCGGCGAGGTGAAAACCGCCAAGCACATCTTGATTGCAACCGGTGGCCGCCCCGTGCGGCCCGATCTGCCGAATGCGGATTTGGGGATTGTGTCGGATGATATCTTTCATCTGGAACAGCTGCCCAAGTCGATCCTGATTGTTGGCGGTGGCTATATCGCTTGCGAATTCGCCTGCATCTTGCAGGGGCTGGGTGTCGAGGTGACGCAGTATTACCGCGGGGCGCAAATCCTGCGCGGTTTTGATGACGAAGCCCGTGGTCTGGTCGCTGAATCGATGCGCGAGAATGGTATCGACATCCACACCGGCACCAACATCGTTGAAATGGCGCTTGAACGGGACCGTGACGAAACCACCAACCCCGGCAATTTGGGCGCGGCCATGGGGGCCACCGTCGATCAGGCCGGAGAGTTGAACCGTCACAATGCTTCCGCCCGCGATGGGACACAGGGCCCGATCTGGGTCAAGTCCACCAATGGCCGCGAAAAAGTCTTTGACATGGTGCTGTTCGCCACAGGCCGCACCCCGATGACTCAGGATATGGGTCTGGAAGAGGTCGGCGTGACCCTCGGCCGGGGCCGCGAGATCAAGGTGAACGAATATAGCCAGACCGGCGTGCCGTCGATCTATGCCATCGGCGATGTGACAAACCGCGTGAACCTGACACCTGTCGCAATCCGCGAAGGCATGGCGTTTGTCCAGACGGTCTTTGCCGGAAACCCGACACCTGTGGATCACGACCTGATCCCGTCGGCGATCTTTACCCAGCCCGAAATGGGCACCGTGGGTCTGAGCGAGGAAGATGCGCGCGACGCTGGACCGGTCGAGATCTATGCGACCTCGTTCCGCCCCATGCAAACCGCTTTTGCCGAACAGAACCAGCGCGTGATGATGAAACTGATCGTGTGTCAGAATACCCGCGTTGTTTTGGGGTGCCACATCGTCGCACCAAATGCGGGCGAGCTGATCCAGCTTGTGGGCATCGCGGTCAAAGCGGGGCTGACGAAAGAGCAGTTTGACGCGACATGTGCGGTACATCCGACCATGTCCGAAGAACTGGTCACGATGCGCACACCAACGCGCACAGCTTGAAATCCGGGCATCTATGCCCAAGTTTGAACGAGACGAGACCGCATTCGCGGTCATAATAGGGAAGAGTTAATGGCTGGAAATACAGGCGGCCCTTGGGGCGGCGGAGGAAACTCAGGCGGCGATAAACCTGGCGGTGACCAGAACAAACCGACTGGACAACGACCAACTGGCGGGGGCCGTGGCCCCGGTGGCGACAAACCACAAATACCCGAAATTGACGAGCTGGTGAAAAAAGGCCAGGAACAGCTGCGCGTTCTGATGGGCGGCAAGGGCGGCAACCGGGGCACCGGTGGTTCCGGCGGCGGCATGGGCAGCAACGGCCCGCGTTTCACCCGTGGCACAATCGGTCTGGGTGCTTTGGCGGCAGTCGTGTTGTGGGGGATGGCCAGCTTTTACACCGTGCGCCCTGAACAGCAGTCGATTGAACTGTTCCTTGGTGAATTTTCGGGCATCGGCACCGAAGGTCTGAACTTTGCGCCTTGGCCCGTTGTCACTGCCGAAGTCTTTGACGTCACCACCAACCGCGCCGAAACCATCGGTGCCGGCCGTACCGGTGGCGACAACGAAGGCTTGATGCTGACCACGGACGAAAACATCGTCGATATCGATTTTCAGGTGGTCTGGAACGTGAAGAACGCGCAGGATTTCAAATTCTCGCTGCGTGACCCCACGGCCTCTGTGCGGGCGATTTCTGAATCGGCCATGCGCGAAATCATTGCGCAATCCGAACTGGCACCGATCCTGAACCGTGACCGTGCCACAATCGAAGCAACGGCCCGCGAGCTGATCCAAACCACATTGGACAACCGCCAGACCGGTATCAACATCATCCGCGTCAACTTTAACAAGGTGGATCCGCCCAGCCAGACGGTCACAGTGACCGATGACAATGGCCGGGTGTCACAAGAATCCGTCATCGACGCCTTCCGCGATGTTCAGGCCGCCGAGCAGGAACGTGACCGGGTTGAACGTCAGGCCGACGCCTATGCCAACCAGCGTACCGCCGAAGCACGTGGTCAATCCGCGCAATTGCTCGAAGCCGCCGAAGGCTACCGGGCGCGCGTTGTGAACGATGCTGTGGGTGAGGCAAGCCGCTTTGAGGCGGTTCTGACCGAATATACGGCAGCACCCGAAGTGACGCGCAAGCGTCTGTACCTTGAAACGATGGAGAAAGTCCTGGGCGATGTCGACAAGATCATTCTTGAGAATAACCAGGACGGAGGCGGGCAGGGCGTTGTTCCCTATCTGCCGCTCAACGAATTGCGTAGCTCGAACCGGGGGTCAAACTGATGCATAAGGCAAATCTCATTATCCCCGTAATCGTGATTGCAGCGATTGCTGTATTGTCCTCGATCTTTATCGTTGATGAACGTGAAAAAGCATTGGTGCTGCGCTTTGGCCAGATCAAGCAGGTGCGTGAAACCGCGGGCATCGGGTTCAAAATCCCGCTGCTGGACGAAGTCGTGCGTTATGACGACCGTATCCTGTCGCTTGAAACCCCGATGATCGAAGTCACGCCAGCCGATGACCGTCGTTTGGAAGTGGATGCCTTCGTTCTGTACCGCATCGGGGACATCCGCCAGTTCCGTCAGGCCTTGGGTGCCGATGGGGCCCGTCAGGCTGAAATCCAGCTCAACGGTATTCTTGATGGTCAGATCCGTGCGGTTCTGGGTTCGCAAGGTGTCACATCGAACACGATCCTGTCGCCCGAACGGTCGGCGCTGATGGATCAGATCCGCGAACGGTCTGATGCACGTGCGCAGGCTTTGGGTCTGGATGTGGTCGACGTGCGTTTGCGCCAGACCAACCTGCCAGAGCAGAACTTTGACGCGACATTGCAGCGTATGATTGCGGAACGTGCCCGCGAAGCGACCGATGAACGCGCCCGTGGCCGCGAGGCCGCACAGCGTGTGACGGCCCTTGCGGATCGTACCTACGAGGAAATCCTGTCGGAAGCCCGCCGTGATGCCCGCATCATCGAAGGTGAAGCAGACGCCGCGCGCAACAAGATCTTTGCCGAGGCCTATTCCAAGGACGCGGAATTCTTTGAATTTTACCGTTCGCTGAGCGCCTATGAAATAGCGTTGCAGGGCAAGAACTCGACCATGGTGATGTCGCCGGACAGCGAGTTCTTCAACTACCTGCGCTCTGATCAGGGCAGCCGCTCGGTCGAGGGTGAAGGCAACTAAAGCCGCTCTCGGTGATCCAAGATTTGAAAGGGCCAGCCATCGCGCTGGCCCTTTTGGTTTTTGGGTTCAGGGATGGGCGCACTCTTATTGTCGACCTTCGAGATGTAGCCTTCAGTCTAAGGCCTAGCGTCTGGTTTGAGCCCGATTACACCAATTCGGCGATGCACATGAACAGCGGCTTTAGTCTGGCACACTGCAACAGCTTAGGTGTTTCAAGATAGGATTTCCGTCAAAGAACTTTGATGGTAAAAGTTACATCATGAGAATACGTGATGAAATCCCCGGCGACGAAGCAGCGATATATACGCTAACAAAAATCGCCTTTGCACCAGTCGAAATGAGCGATGGCAGTGAACCGCAGATCGTTGATCGCCTTCGTGAAAGCGGTAACCTTGTCCTCTCACTCGTCGCTGTGGAGGAAGATCAGATCGTTGGCCATATTGCCTTTTCTCCGGTGACTCTATCGAGTTCTCAGGGACATTGGTTCGGCCTTGGCCCCGTTTCGGTTCAACCGGCGCGTCAACGTGCAGGAATAGGTCGGCAGTTGATTGAAAAAGGTCTGGAGAGGCTTCGGTCACTCGACGCCGCCGGTTGTGTCCTTTTAGGCGACCCGACCTACTATGGCCGCTTCGGCTTTTCATCTCCCGGTGATCTTACATACGGCGAGGTCCCCACGGAATACATGCTGGCGCTCGCATTCCAGACCGAGCGGGCCAAAGGCGAAGTGCTATACGCTTCCGCATTTGGAGGCTAACCGGCTTCTTGCCGATCTTCACTAAGAGGGGGCTTGAGCAAAGCATACCTTCGCCGAACGAACCTGAACCGTAACAAAGTTCGGGTAGCCCCCCAAACACACACTGAATCTTTGGTAACTTGATCTGCCCGCGCCCGATGCCTGTTGAATTGCGCGTGATCGACCCCATCTTTCAGCTTGCAGCACTGGAACTGCGGATGCACTCTGGTGTCAGGAAATGGGGGTCTTGTGGCCCCGCCCTTTGTTCAGGAGATGATGAATGCAGCCGAAGGCCGTATCCGTGTCAAAATCAATCGCCCCGTCGCCACAGTTCAAATGGCTGATGATGGGTATGCTGGCCCTTGCCTTTGTGCTGATGCAGACCGTCATGGCCTATGCCAAGCCGGAAAGCCTGGCACCGCTCGCTGAAAAGATCAGCCCCTCGGTCGTCAACATCACGACCTCGACCACGGTCGAAGGGCGTACCGGCCCGCGCGGCATTGTGCCCGAAGGCTCCCCCTTCGAAGATTACTTTCGCGAGTTTCAGGACCGCAACAACGACGGCCAGACCCCGTCGCCGCGCAAATCATCCGCGCTTGGGTCCGGGTTTGTGATTTCCGAAGACGGGTATGTCGTGACGAACAACCACGTCATCGAGGGCGCGGACGAGATCACGATCGAGTTTTTCTCGGGCGAGGAACTGACCGCCAAGGTGATCGGGACCGACCCCAACACCGATATTGCCCTGCTCAAGGTCGAAGCCCCGAACCCGTTGCCCTTTGTCACATTCGGCGACAGCAATGCCGCGCGCGTGGGCGATTGGGTGATCGCAATGGGCAACCCGCTGGGGCAGGGGTTCTCTGTCTCGGCCGGGATCGTGTCGGCGCGCAACCGTGCATTGTCAGGCACGTATGACGACTACATCCAGACCGACGCCGCGATCAACCGTGGCAACTCTGGCGGGCCGTTGTTCAACATGGACGGGGCCGTGATCGGTGTGAACACCGCGATCCTGTCGCCCAACGGCGGCTCTATCGGGATCGGGTTTTCCATGGCGTCGAACGTGGTGACCCGGGTTGTGGACCAGCTCAAGGAATTCGGCGAAACCCGCCGTGGCTGGCTGGGCGTGCGCATTCAGGATGTGACGCAGGACGTGGCCGATGCGATGGGTCTGTCGACTGCAACCGGTGCCTTGATCACCGACGTGCCGGACGGCCCTGCAAAAGATGCCGGTCTGAAAACCGGTGACGTGATCATGAGCTTTGCCGGCGTCGAAGTCCAAGACACCCGTGGTTTGGTCCGTCAGGTTGGCAACAGCGCCGTGGGGGCCGCCGTGCGCGTCACGGTCCTGCGCGAGGGCAAAACCCAGACGTTGAAAGTCACCCTTGGCCGCCGCGAAGACGCAGAAGACGACAGCACCCCTGCTGCCGACCCCGAAGAAGGTGCAGAGCCGCAAGGCCCCGAAACAGTGTCCATGCTGGGTCTGACCGTCACTCCGCTGACCGATGACATGCGCGAAGAATACGACGCGGATGAAGCACCAACGGTTTGGCTGTGATCGAGGTCGACGAGGCATCGGAAGCCTTCGAAAAGGGGCTGCGCAAGGGCGACGTGATCACAGAGGCAGGCCAGCAAAGCATCACAACGATTGCGGATCTGGAAGACCGGGTGACCGAGGCTCGCGATGCAGGGCGCAAATCCTTGCTGCTGCTGGTGCGCCGTGCCGGTGATCCACGTTTCGTGGCGATCGGCCTTGATGAATAACCCTTGATCCTGGATCGACGGTTTTTGAAACCCGCCTTTGCCCTGCATTGGCGGGTTTTGCTTTGTCGGTCTGGCGACACCTTCCTAGTTGTTTCACATATCGAAAGTAGCTAGGTTTCTTTGAAAAAAGGAACTCTTGATGCCCGAAACCACGTCTGCGACCGTTTACCCCGAACGTCTTCACGCCCTGCGCAAGCAGACGTTGGCCGAGGCAGACATCACAAGCGTTCAGAACCAGGACCTGATCCAAAGCCGTCGCGAACAGATTTGCGATGCCGCGTTGGAGCTGTTGCTGGAAAAGGGGTTCGCGGCCACCACCATACGCGATATTTGCGCGCGCTCGGGTGTGAATCAGGCCAGCATCTATGACTATATCGCCAACAAGAATGACATCCTGCGCCGCCTGTTGAACCAGCTTTGGTTCCGCGAGGACGTGCCGACCCTGTCGGTGATGCTGCAAGATCAATCTGTGTCCCTTGAGGATGCGATTGAACAGTATTTCCGCGAATGCTGGGCCCATAAACGCAAGGGCACATTGTTGGCCTATCGTTGCGTGCCGCATATGCAAGCCGAAGATCGCCACGCGCTGCATGCCCGCGAATATGCCGCGATGAAGGATCTGGCCGATCAGCTGAGCCTGCGGCTGGGGATCGATACCGAAGACCGCCGCCTTGATATCGTGTCAAACCTGATGGTGTTTCTGTCGGCCTTCGGCCCCATGCGCGACTGGCTGAACCGTGATATTCCGAACGACCTGATTTTGCGCAGTGTCGCCGTTGGTGCCGCCGCGATGGTGCGGTCTTTGGTGGATGCAGACGCCAAGTAGGCAAGGTGTCACGCAGCAAGGCCCGCGCTAGGCCCTGTCACGTCTTGCGGGCGCGGATCACTGTATGGTGGCTGACAATCTGGTACCCTAATTCGGCGGCCACGCGGCCCATAAGTTCGGCGATTTCGGTGCCGGGAATTTCAACCAGATCGCCGCTGTCGACGTCAACCAGATGGTCGTGATCGGTGTGGGGCATCATTTCATAGCGGGCAGGGGCGTCATCCATCACCAGCTTGCGCACCAGACCGGCATTTTCCAGCACAGACATGGTGCGGTAAACCGTGGCGACCGATACCGTATCATCCAGCGCGCGCGCCTTTTCATACAGGTCTTCGACATTGGGGTGGTCATCGGTTTCAGACAGGATCGTCACTATTGACGCCCGCTGCGGGGTGACGCGCAGCCCTGCGTCGCGCAGCAATTGTCTGTAATCGGGGTCGTTTTCCAATGCGGTCACCATCCTTGCGTTGCCCTGACTTTATGCAAGTTTTTCCGTCCCTGCAAGTTTTTGCGAACTATTCTCATTCGCATATTTGACATCTGCGAATAATTCGCATTTACATGTAGCAAGGCAAATGGGGTATGGAGGCTTCGGTGAAGAAATCATTGTTATCGACGGTTGCTGCGGCAGTTATGATGGCGACCGGCCCCGTTTGGGCGGCGGATTTCAAGGTGGTGACAACCTTTACGGTTTTGGCCGACATCGCCCAGCAGGTGGCAGGGGACGCAGCCGAGGTGGTTTCGATCACCAAGCCGGGTGCCGAAATTCACGGCTATGAGCCGACCCCGCGCGATATTGTGGGGGCGGTCGATGCGGATCTGATCTTGTGGAACGGTATGAACCTCGAACTGTGGTTCGAACAGTTTCTGTCCAACCTTGGCGATATCCCGTCGGTGACTTTGACCGACGGCATTGATCCGATTTCGATCTCGGCCGGGGATTACGAAGGCAAGCCCAACCCCCATGCGTGGATGGGTCTGGATAATGCGTTGATCTATGTCGACAACATCGCCGCCGCTTTTGCGCAATATGACCCTGACAATGCAGCGACCTATATGGCCAATGCAGAGCGGTATAAGGGCGAAATCCGTGATACGATCACCCCGTTGCGCGACCGCGTGGCGCAGATCCCCGAAGACAAACGCTGGCTGGTCACCTGCGAAGGGGCGTTCAGCTATCTTGCGCGCGATTTCGGGATGAAAGAGCTGTATCTATGGCCGATGAACGCTGACCAGACCGGCACACCGCAGCAGGTCCGCAAGGTCATCGACGAAGTACGCGCCAATGATATCCCTGTCGTGTTCTGCGAAAGCACCGTCAACACCTCGCCTGCCAAACAGATCGCGCGCGAAACCGGCGCGGCCTTTGGAGGGGTCTTGTATGTTGACAGCCTCAGCACCGCCGAGGGGCCAGTACCCAGCTATCTTGATCTGTTGCGGGTAACAGCGCAGACCATTGCGGACGGGTTATCGGAAAATTTGAAGTGATCGGAAAACAGATATGACGCGCGCCGAAATCCAACACGACGCTGAGCATTTCCCGCCCCAAGACAGCGGCATCTCTGCGCATAATGTGACCGTGACCTATCGCAACGGTCACACCGCGCTTTATGATGCGAGTTTCGAAATCCCGCGCGGTACGATCACGGCATTGGTGGGGGTGAACGGCGCGGGCAAATCTACGCTGTTCAAGGCCATCATGGGCTTCGTGCCCGCCGCCGCAGGCGAAATCAGACTGCTGGGCAAAACGGTGCGCGAGGCCCTGCGCGAGAACCTTGTTGCCTATGTGCCCCAATCCGAAGAGGTCGATTGGGCCTTTCCGGTGCTGGTGCAGGATGTGGTGATGATGGGGCGCTATGGCCATATGGGGTTTTTGCGCCGTCCCAAGGCCGCCGATCACGCCGCCGTGGACGAGGCATTGCGCCGCGTGAACATGACCGAATTCCGCGACCGCCAGATTGGCGAATTGTCCGGTGGTCAACGCAAACGCGTGTTTCTGGCCCGCGCTTTGGCGCAGGATGGTCGGGTGATCTTGTTGGATGAGCCTTTCACGGGCGTCGACGTCAAGACCGAGGACCAGATCGTCGCCTTGCTGCGCGAATTGCGCGACGAGGGCCGTGTGATGCTGGTCTCGACCCATAACCTTGGCTCCGTGCCCGAATTTTGCGACCGCACCGTGTTGGTCAAGGGCACGATCCTTGCCTACGGTCCGACCGAAACGGTCTTTACCCATGACAACCTTGAACTGGCGTTTGGCGGTGTGCTGCGCCACTTTACCCTGGGGGGGGACGACCTGCATGAAGACGATGACGGCCGCGAACTGCGGATCATCACCGACGATGAACGCCCCTTTATTCACTATGGCGAGGCCCGGGTGAAAACCGGGGACGACACATGATCGACCTGCTGCTAGAGCCGTTCGGCTACGGCTATATGTTCAACGCCATGTGGGTGTCGGCCATGGTTGGCGCGGTATGTGCATTTTTGTCCTGCTATCTGATGCTGAAGGGCTGGTCGCTGATCGGCGACGCGCTGAGCCACTCTGTCGTGCCCGGCGTGGCGGGGGCCTATATGCTGGGTCTGCCCTTTGCGCTTGGGGCGTTTCTGGCGGGCGGTCTGGCGGCGGGGGCGATGTTGTTTTTGTCGGGGCGTTCGGGGCTCAAGATCGACGTGATCATCGGCATTATCTTTACCTCGTTTTTCGGGCTGGGGCTGTTCATGGTGTCGCTGTCGCCCATGTCGGTTAGTATCCAGACCATTATCATGGGCAATATTCTGGCCATCGCGCCGTCGGATATCATTCAACTGGCGATCATCGGGGTGGTGTGCCTGACGGTTCTGCTGCTGAAATGGAAAGACCTGATGGTCACGTTTTTTGACGAGAACCATGCGCGGTCCATCGGGCTCAAGCCGGACCTGCTGAAGGCGATATTCTTTATGCTGCTGTCGGCTGCGGTTGTGGCCGCGATGATGACAGTGGGCGCGTTTCTGGTGATTGCGATGGTGGTCACCCCGGGTGCCACGGCCTATCTGCTCTGTGACCGGTTTCCGCGCCTTATTATTGTGTCGGTGATCATCGGCACGCTCACGGGGTTTCTGGGGGCCTATGCCAGCTATTTTCTGGACGGTGCCACGGGCGGTGTGATCGTCACGTTGCAAACCGCGATCTTCCTGCTGGCGTTTGTCTTTGCGCCCAAACACGGCGTGCTGGCGGCGCGGCGCAAGGCGGCCCAGGCGTTGCAATCCTTGCGTCAAGAGGCCCGGTCATGATCGAGACCTTACTGTTCCCGTTCCAGTTTCCCTTCATGCAAAACGCCTTTTGGATCGTGCTGCTGGTGGCCCCGCCCACGGCATTGCTGTCGTGTTTTCTGGTGCTCAAGGGCTGGGCGCTGATGGGCGATGCGGTCAGCCATGCGGTGCTGCCGGGGGTGGTGCTGGCATGGATCACGGGCATCCCGCTGATCATTGGTGCCTTTGCCGCCGGTATGTCTTGTGCCCTGCTGACGGGGTATCTGAGCCATAACAGCCGGATCAAGCAGGACACCGTGATGGGGGTCGTTTTCTCGGGGATGTTCGGGATCGGGATCATCATGTACACGTCGATTTCAACCAACCAGCATCTGGATCACATCCTGTTCGGCAACATGCTGGGGGTCGGCCCGCAGGATCTGTGGACGGCGGGCATCATCTCGGCCTTTGTGACGGCGTTCATGGTGCTGAAGTGGAAAGACCTGCTGCTGCATGCCTTCGATCCGGCCCAGGCGCAGGCCAGCGGTCTGAGAACCGGCGTGCTGCATTACGGCTTGCTTGCGGTGCTGTCGCTGACCATCGTCTCGACCCTGACGGCGACGGGATTGATCCTTGCTGTGGCGTTGCTGATCACACCGGGGGCGATTGCGTTTCTACTGGTGCGCAGCTTTGGCCCGATGCTGATTGCATCGGTGGTGGTTTGCACGCTTTCGATGTTCGCGGGCACCTATCTTAGCTTTTTCATCGACAGTGCACCGGCCCCGACGATCGTGTTGATCCTGACGGCGGTGTTCATCGCGGCCTTCATGAACCGTCTTTACGTGACGCACAAAACCTCGCGGATCGCGGCAGAGGTTGACCCGCGCTGACAGACCGTCGCAGACTGCGAAAGATGCCGCAGGTATGTCAGGGGTCGCTTTGGCGGTAGGGCATCTGTGGCCAGTCCTGACGGAGGCCAGCCATGTCGATTTTTCCCCGCACGTTGTTCACAAACGAGCATGACCAGTTTCGCGACATGGTGCGCCGCTATTGCGAGGAAAAGGTAAAACCGCGTCTTGCCGAATGGGGCGAAAACCAGCGGGTTCCAAAAGCCGACTGGCAAGAGGCCGGTGCCCTTGGCCTGTTGAACGCCTGGCTGGCCGAGGACTATGGCGGCATCGGCCAAGGCATCCTGTTCGACATCATTGTTGCCGAAGAACTGGGCCGCATCGGGGCGACCGGGCCGGGGTTTTCGCTGCATTCGCTGATTGTGACGCCTTACATCAACAATCATGGCAGCGACGAGTTGAAATCGCGCGTGCTGCCCAAGATGGTGACGGGCGACATTATCGGTGCAGTCGCGATGACAGAACCGGGAACCGGCAGCGATCTCGCCGCCATCAAGACCCGCGCCGAACCCCATGGCAACGGCTGGAAGATCAACGGGCAAAAGACCTTTATCACCAACGGGAAAAACGCCGATATCGTGGTGACGGCCTGCATCACCGACCCCGACAAGGGGGCCAAGGGCATTTCCCTTTTTGCGATTGAGCGCGACATGGAAGGGTTCAGCAGGGGCCGTAATCTGCGCAAGATCGGGCAGCACGGCAACGACACGGCTGAATTGTTCTTTGAGGATGTGTTCGTGCCCGCGGAAAACCTGATCGGTCAGGAGAATAGGGGATTTAGCTATTTGATGCAGGAACTGGCGCAGGAACGGTTGCTGATTTCTGTACAATGTCAGGCCCGCGCCGAGGGTATCTTTGACCTGACCGTGGACTACGTCAAAGAACGCAAAGCCTTTGGCAAACGTATCCTGGATTTTCAGAACACCCGTTTTGCACTGGCTGCGGTCAAGGCCGAGCTCATGGCGGGGCGCGCGTTTTGCGACGCGTTGATCCAGCTGCGGATCGACGGCAAGCTGGACCCGGTTCAGGCATCGGCGGGGAAATTGCACCATTCGGAACTGTTGGGACGGGTTGTGGACCAGTGTCTGCAACTGTTCGGCGGCTACGGATATATGGAGGAATACCCCATCGCGCAGGCCTATGTGGATGCGCGGGTCGAGCGTATTTATGCCGGTACATCAGAGATCATGAAAGAGATTATCGGCAGGTCACTTGACGCAGACCGGGCCTGAAAACGCTGCGCTGTCGCCGGGGGCGGGGCCGTCTTGAGCGCGCTGACCCGGTCAGTTGATGGCCCTAAATGGCGTGACGAGGTCTGGGCGGCGATTCGTCCAAAATAAGGCGTTTGGGTCCCGATCGTGAACAAACGGTGCTAATTTTTGGGCATTGGTTCCAATGTGGCTTGAACATATCGTGATGAAGCCGCCGCAGGGCCCCGCATCCAAGCTTTTTGTCCGGTGTTTCCATAAATGACACAATGAACCGGCTGTTTTCCCCAATTTGCTAATTTTCTCTTAATATGTGGGGGTTTCACGGGGGAGGCCGCAAAGCGTGTTTCAGGGATATTGAAACAATAAACACGCGAGGGTTGATGTTACCCTTCCGGCACACTCTCTACCTATGATTTTATGACAATTTGCACTTAACCGTTATGGTATTTTTCCCTTCCAGCAACCTCTTGGCAAGGATATAAAGTAAAGGCCCAACTGGGGGGCAAAGTCTAAAGGTCACGGGGGCGGCCGCATTGAACGCGTACTTTTGTGTACGGGATAGATGTGTTCGCCATGCTGCTAAGCTGTCGAATGTTACATTGGCATAATTTGTGCCGTGTTAAGTCGCTTGCGACTTGTCTTCCCTTCAGAAGGGCCGAAGTTCACTGCGGGTCGTCGTTTGACCGCTGGAGTGCGCCTTGGGTTCATTGCGTTTGCTGCAATCTTGCAGCCCGTTCGGTTGACGGGTGGAGGAGAAGAAGATGATGACCAGATTTGAAAAAGTCGAGATGCTGAAAGCACCGATTGTACAAGCCGGAACCGACCACGGTCTGACCGGCGGCCCTGCCTGTGCATCTTCGTCTAATCACCCCATTCGCGTTAAAACGAAACCACATGTTTTTCCCATGAGCCTTGTCCACGGCACATATATTGCCCGTCTGTTTGCACGATTGCACCCAGTTGATTTGTTTAACCCATTAACCAGCGGCGGTGGAAGTTTTCCACGGTCGCGGCACGAAATTAAAGGCGGCGCACGGCGCGGCTTGAACTGAATACGCTTCGCCCGGTGACCGGGCCTATCACAGATACGAGGCGGACAGCTCAGTCCTAGCGCGCCCAACCAGACTTTGGAGACGACCAAATGACACTTTTTCTTGGCAGCCTGATTGATCTTTGTTTCGGCACAAAGACAAGCTCGACACCAACACCACCCCCTACTGGCAAGGATGGTATCGTTGATGGTTCCGGCAATAATGATCTGATCAACCTGGCCTACACGGGCGACCCCGACGGGGACCGCGTGGATGCGAACGACGCCGTCTTTGGAAATGTCGGATCGAACGACGATATCATTCTGGCGCGCGGCGGGAACGACACGGTTCTGGCTGGCGAAGGCAATGACTCCGTCTTTGGCGGGTCGGGTGACGACAGCATTCTGGGTCAAGACGGCAATGACGTGTTGTTTGGTGACGGGGGTGTGTCCAACCTGGAAGATGCGGCACGCGAAAGCTTTGAATGGTCGAAAGCGCCCGACCCAAGCGGCAACGGCACCTCCATCGACGAAGATGACAACCTCAAGGCGGGCTTTGTGCAAAACACAGGCACCGTGAATGTGACATTCGAGCTGAAGACCTATTCGCCCTATAACTACGCCACCCAAGAATACACCTACGACCAGCAGAACGTATCGGGCATTGTCGGGGACGGCAGTGCAATCAATCAACACAGTGCGTTTGAGACATTGGCAAATAATTCGGGCAAAACAGCCTTTGAATTGCGCTTTGATCAGGCTGTTGGGAATGTGTCGTTCAATATCAACGATATCGACAATGGCGGCCAGGTCAAAGTGCTCGCCTATGATGCGGCTGGCAATCTGATCGATGTCGATCTGACCGGTGGTTCGGGCGTTCAGCTGATCGATTCAGATGGCTTGTTCGGTGTCGACACAGCCAAAAGCCTGGGCGGTGACGAAGCGGCAACCGGCTCGAAATACTCGGTAAACGTATCCATCGAAGGCCCGGTTTCGCGGATCGAATTCATTCACACCGCGACCACCTCCAGCAACTCTGGCGTCAACGTCACGGATGTCTATTTCGACAACCCGGCCTCGTTGATCCTGGATGACGGCACCTTTGGTGACGACACGATTTCGGGTGGCGAAGGTGACGATGTGATCTTTGGCGACAGCGGCAGCCAGACGGCGACCGTCCGCGAGAACTTTGAATGGGAAGGCGTCAGCGGTGCCCAAATCGACAGCGGTTTCACCCAGGATACCGGCAACGTCACCGTTACCTATGCGCGCACTGTTGATTCCGGCAGCCACGAGTCGGACGCAGGAACAGTCCTGCTGAACACCGACGGCATTGTCTCGAACGGTGATCCGGTTGATGACAACAGCTCGCTCCAGTCGATCACAAACGGCTATGGCAACACCGGCGAATTCAGCTGGGACTTCTCGACAGCCGTGACGAACGTTTCGTTCAACGTCAACGATATAGACACCGATGGTGTGGTCAAGATCACCGCATTCGATGTGGATGGTAACCCGATTACCGTAAACCTGACCGGTGGCTCCGGCCTGACATTGCGCGACACCGATCTGGTGGCGGGCGCTGATACGGCTGACAGCAATGGCGGCGACGGTGCCGTAAACTCGGGCACATATAACCTGAATGTCGACATTCCCGGCCCGGTAAGCCGCATTGTTCTGACGCATACGCAGGATGGCTATACCAACTCCGGCATCAACGTGACCGAGATGTACTATGACGCACTAACAGGCGAAGTCGGTGCCGGTGACGAGGGCGGCGACGACGTCATCATGGGCGATGCCGGCAATGACACCATCTTTGGCGAAGGCGGCAACGACTCCATCGAAGGGGGCTCCGGCACCGACTATATCGAAGGCAACAACGGCGATGACACCATCGCTGGCGGCACGGGCAATGACACCATTTATGGGGACAACAACGCCGCAGGTTCCCCCACGCCAACCGGCGAAACCGTGCGCGAAAGCTTTGAATGGGACAAGGCTCCCGATCCAAGCGACAGCACCGCCGTTGATAACAACGACAACCTGTCCGGCGGCTTCACCCAGGACACCGGCAACGTAGATGTCGCATTCTCGGTCACCAATGCGTACAAAACACCTGAAACAACATTCTCGACCGACCAGCAAAAGGTCCATTCGATCACCGGCGATGCCGAGGCGACCAACCCCTACAGCTCGCTGGCATCGCTTGCCAACGAAGACGGAGAACGCGCGACCTACAAGCTTGATTTCTCCAAGGATGTGACCAACGTCAGTTTCCGCATCAACGACATCGACAACGCATCGAAAGTCGTGATCGTAGCCGTTGGCCCCGATGGCACACGCACGCCGATCGACGTATCCACCGGCGGTGGCATCACGGCGCAGAACCTCGATGGCATCGGTGGCAATGAAACCCTGATCAGCACCGGCGGGGAGGGGGCCGATACCGATCCGACCTACTCCGCCTTGGTGAACATCGCAGGTCCGGTTGATTACCTTGAGATCACCCACACAATGGTGCAAACCCTGTCCCCGGGCAATCTGGCCGCGATCAACATCACCGATGTCTATTTCGACGCGCCTGTTGATGCATCTGTTGGCGGCGCGGGCTTTGGCAACGACTCCCTTATGGGCGACGAAGGCGAAGATTTCATTGACGGCGGCGCTGGCAATGACACGATCGAAGGGGGTGCCGATAACGACACGCTGATTGGTGGCGATGACCGTGATTTGCTGACCGGCGGCGAAGGTGCCGACGTCATCAGCGGTGGTGCGGATCAGGATACGATCATCGGAGGCACGGCCGGCGATGTCGTTGACGGCGGCGCGGGCGGCTTTAACCCCGATGCATTGATCAACACCGATACGGATACGCTGGATCTGCGCAGCGTGAACTTCCGCCTGACCGACCTGACCCCTGACAGCAACGGCAACGGCCAGAACGGCACGGTTAACCTGTTTGATAGCGCGGGTAACCCTGCGGGATCCTTCACCTTTACCGAAATCGAAATCATCCTTGGCACCCCCTATGTCGGTCCGGTTGACGGGTTGGAAACGGGCGAGGTGATGAACCCCGGCTATACCGACGCGCAGGGTGACCAGATTGACGGCACCGACGGGGATAACGACACGATCTTTGGCAATGGTGGCGACGACACGATCAACAGCGGCAACGGCGATGACACCGTTGACGGCGGATCGGGCGACGATACGTTTGTTCTGACCGACGGTCTGGACAGCGACGTGATTGTGGGCGGCGAACTGGGCGAGACCGGTGGCGATACCATCGACAGCACCGGCATCAACGACAACCTGACCGTGGTTCTGAGCGCACCGGAAACCGGCACGATCACCGATGGCGTTGACACGACTTCCTTCGAGGAAATCGAGAACATCGCCCTTGGCGGCGGCAATGACACGGTCACCGGCTCTGACGGCGGCGACAACATCAGCACCGGCGGCGGCGACGACAGCGTTGCAGCGGGCGGTGGCAATGACACCATCGCAGGCGAAGGCGGCAATGACATCCTCGACGGCGGCGCGGGCGACGACCTGCTGGACGGCGGCGATGGCAATGACAGC
>Ga0206127_1000227_pt1 | contig 73419 bp, 58 predicted proteins | sample Helgoland_Spring_6_FD_148646 | JGI IMG/M metagenome (GOLD analysis project Ga0206127, IMG submission 148646) | Pelagic subsurface seawater microbial communities from Kabeltonne, Helgoland, North Sea - Helgoland_Spring_Bloom_20160419_1 | ecosystem: Environmental > Aquatic > Marine > Epipelagic ...
GAGAAGATGTTGCTAGGTACATGAAATATTATAATGTTGAGCGACTACATTCAGCTAATTTGGATCAATCGCCAATTGAATTTGAAAACTCCTTTAGAAAAGTGTCCGGTTGGACTTGACCAGAACAGACTTGTTCTCACGCAAAGTGATTGGTTGGTCAATGCAACCGACTATGACATCAGATATTGTGATTAAAGCGCTGCTCATGGCCGTATGGCGACGACCCAAAGCAACACAGGTGATTGTTCATAGCGATCAAGGGAGCCAATATGCAAGCGGTGATTATCGAGATTTCCTAAAAGCGCATAATCTGACTCCGAGTATGAGCAGACGAGGACATTTGTCTGGATAATGCTGTTGCAGAAAGTTTTTTCCACTCGCTCAAGACTGAACGTGTAAAGCGAAAAGTGAACGCAACCCGAAGTGAAGCCAAAGCAGATTTGTTTGATTACATAGAAGTATTTTACAATCGAACTCGACTGCATAGCCATCTTGGCCATGTGTCTCCAGATGAATATGAAATCATGTATTCACAGGCAAGCTAAGTGTCTATAAAATTGGGGGAAGATCACATTAAAAAAAGATAATGTTTGAGATAAAAAAGCCCGAAATTCAGCTGTCAAAATTCTAAGGCGACGATATCTGCGGTGTGATTTTTAAAACTCATTTTAAAAAAATGCTAAATGATGAGGTTGTATTTCTCACAAGCCAAATTTTAAAACACCGATATCACTATTTTTAATTTTGTAAATTGTCTCAACATATCCATCATTATCTTCAGTAACATAAAATCCTAGAATTAAAACATTCATTTAAATTTTCATACAAAAAGGAATAAATTTATAAAGGACAATATTATTTATTGTTTTTAGATTGTAATTTTTGCATTTAAAATCACTCTCTTTACAGTTTTTAGCACACAGCAACGTTAAACATCACTATCAAATTTTACGCTATCAAAATCTGCATAGCATATTACTTATCACTCTCTATTTAATTAAATATTTTTGATGTGACAACTAATCTGACGCAGAGGGAAACAGTCAAATTCTACAATCCTGGTGGCGATAAAATGGAAAGTATTGATAAATTAATCAAACCATTAGAACTAAATAACTTTGAAATCGATTCTTTAGTCGGTTTTTTAAATACCCTTATGTCAGAAACAAAACTTATATGCTATTAATTATTGCAAGACGTTTTCACATTAAATAAATTTCTAAAAGAACAATAATAAAATATTAAATTTAATGACCATATTCAATTGATTAAGCAATCATTGACACATCACATAATGTTTGTCGACTATGTAAGAAAAATCAGTGTTTGACAAAGAGAAGGTGAAGATCCATTGAAGAAAGATTGGCAAGCCAACAGAGTATAAAATCTCCTATGCCATTCTTACTTAAATGAAGCTAACTATCTTGGTATACAAGTGGTATGCATAATGTAACATCTGGCAAGGACCCACAGACTGTAATATAGCCGGCACAACTTCAATATTGTAATTCTATCAACCTTCATAGCACATTGGTTTCGTATTCCGCCGCCTATAACCTGAATTTTGAGGCCTCTCATGAAGCAGCAAAAACAGGTGGCCTGTTTATAGTCAAATTTCGCAAGCAGCCATGAGTAGACATTAGCCGCTAATGAAATGTTGTAAACTTACAAATTTAGTCATCCCTTTACGAGTGAGATAACAAGCATTAAGGATAGACTAAAAAGCAGCTGCAGCGAGTTTCACAATGCTACATCACACTACCCATTCGGAAACAATTTTTTATCTAAAACGAAGCATTTAGACTGAAGAAAAAAGTTCCTTCCGAACCTTTTTCATCAAATTCATGATCTGAATAGCCACCAGACCACTCAATATTTTCGCTCAGGGCGAAATTCACAAAAACAGAATAATCATAGTAGTTTTCTTGTCCATCATTGTTATTGCCTGCATGACCATTAATGGTCCACGTATCATTTAGGGGGAAGCTTGAATTGAGCTCTAAATATTTCGTATCTAAGTCTTGATCACGATGATAATTTAGTGTGAAAAATTCGTGGCCTATCCCTGCTTTCCACTCAAGACTAGCATCAGAATCGCCTGAATATTGGTAACGTGTGACTGAAAAATCAAGCCAAAAACTATCATTAAGGCTAAAAGCATAGCCGCCATACAAATCAGTTTCAATACCATCATCGTCATCACCGAAATCATACTGTGAAGCCCATATGCCAGCGTAAATTCCGTTTTCATGCTCAAAGTCTACACCACCTTGCACCGCTATTTTTTCATTATTTAGGTTGAAGCCACGCCAAAGATATTGGCTCACAATTCCTGCATTGTAACTAATTTCGCCCCCAGCATTAGCGATGCTAATATTGGCGAAATTAGATGCGATAGCGGCACTTAAGCATATAGCATGCTTCACATGTTTCTTATTCATAGTTATCCTCGTACCTTATTTTTCAGTTAATTTGAGCTTAATCTGCTCCATCATTACAAAATCCAAATAACCACGATATGACTGTGCATAAATAGCTATTTTGATATATGAGCTAACATAGTATTTACTGAATATTTGCACGTTTGCTATTACTCAAAATTATTCTATGCAGGCGTTTTACTTACATTGACTGCCCTACTTTGTCATTTCTCTGATTGATGCAAGTCAATTTTTATATTTAATCTTGCTTTGCTTTTAATCCTCCCCAATAAGCCTACAATATGTTCTTAAGTGCCAAGCAAAGTGGCTTGCCTGTAACGTATAGTCTCTTTTCACAACACGAAGCGTCAGAAAATTTTATAATTGCTATGCAGCTCTTAACTCACAAGTAATAATGAAAAAAAGTAACACCATGCCTAAATAAGGTCTTGGATTCAAATAATAAGTGCATAACTAGGATAGGAAGAACAACGCATTCAGCTCAAAATATGATAATCGCTTTTCTCTAGCAAGTGAGATAGCTATTCATAACTTTTAAAACCGGCCATTCATAATTAAATACTCTGTTGATAATCTATACTTGTATGTGTATTTATAGACAGAAATATATCCCATAAGTTTCTCACATTCAATTCCGATTGGGTTGCAGCTAAATTACACTCCTTGCTAATCAAATTTTATTATATTTTTATCTAACAATATGCCTTTGCAGGTAGTTCAGGCATGTAAAACAATGTATCACATTGAGATCTCAATACTAAACTAACCCTTTGTTAGTCGATTTCATCAAGTTGACACAGTTTTTTTATATTCCAACATGATTAATCACTACATTCAGGTAACCTAACATTTGGTCTGCTTACTTCGAATAATAGTTTTATTTTGCAATCTTTTGAAGCATAGAGTCTCAGAATGAAACATTTGAAAATGCTCTCTTTTATTGCTCTCCAGCAGTATCATCCGTTAATAAATTGATACATATGACATTACCTTATTTTGCAAAATAATTTTAGCAATTGCTGCATCAATTCCTCGGTTCACACCGGTGATAATCACTATATTGTTAGCTGCATAAACCATCTATCAAAATTTAAAAGGTAGCAAAAACCATCGTTCAAAGTTACTTAGCACTAAATCTAAGTAACTTTGAGAGCAATATTAAAACGTGGGTTTTTATATAACTCACTATCTACAATATCGACCAAGGTTGTCACGGCCTTCCATATGTCTTCAAACGAGGTATAAAGTGGTGTAAAACCAAAGCGCAATATATTGGGCGCACGAAAATCAGCTATTACACCTTTTTCAATTAAAGCTTGGCAAATTGAAAATGCAGCATCATGAGAGAAGGCCAACTGGCTGCCTCTTTGATGGGCATTATCAGGTGAACATAAAATTAATTCATGCAAACATTCATTCATGTTAATAAGCTTAGTGAATACAGCTGCTAACGCTTCAGACTTATTTCTAATCTGCAACATATCCACGTCTTGCCATACATCAAGCGCTGCATCCAAGGCACTCATAGATATCACACTAGGCGTACCACACTGAAATTGGTTAATATTAAGGGAAGGGTGGTATTGAGCGTCGAAAGCAAAAGGTTTTGCATGCCCCATCCAGCCAGATAAGGGTTGTTTAACCGCTTGTTGATGACGTTTGGCCACGTATAAAAAAGCCGGTGAGCCTGGCCCACCATTTAGATATTTGTAACCACACCCCACAGCAAAGTCTACCTCACATTTATCTAGTTCCACAGGCAACGCGCCAGCGCTATGGGCTAAATCCCAAATAACTAAAACACCTTTGTCATGGGCAAGCTGAGTTAGCTTTGCCATATCCAATAACCTACCAGTACGAAAATTCACTTGGGTGAGCAATAATGCAGCTACGGACTCCGTTAAACTTTGCTGTATGTCTTGCTCTTCAACCATCTGAAGTTGACATAAGTCGGGTCCTAATAAATCACTCAACCCTTGCACCATATATAAGTCAGTGGGAAAATTATCTTTGGTGGACAACACCACTGTTCGCTCTGAATTAAGTTTAAAGGCACTGCATAACAGCTTAAATAAATTCACAGATATAGAGTCACAACAAATTACTTGGCCTTGGCCCGCGCCGATAATGGGCGCTATTTTTTCGCCCACTTTAATCGGTAAATCAATCCAGCTATGGCTATTCCAACTTTTTATTAAGTCATTTCCCCATTGCTGACTAACCACCTCTGCCACTCTTGATTTGACCACTTTAGGTAACGCGCCTAATGAATTACCATCTAGGTAGATGGTGTTCGCTGGCAGGTCGAACTCTTGGCGTTTTTTAGCTAAAGGATCCGCTTTATCTAAGGTAATAATCTCATCAAAATTCATTTTACTAATCCGTTTAATTGTTGGGTCTAGGTGTTATGCACTTCAGACTTGAATCTGCCGCCTAAGAACCAGGGTGGATCCAGTCAAAATACCCCATATTTTCTAACATAATGATCTTACGCCTAAACTTGTCTAACTTAAATGCTGCTACGATATTGTCTTTATCGCCTTTTAAAATAGAGGTGTTGACGTGTAATGGCTGCTAACTCGGGTTAACCATATCGTAACCAGCGGATTTTGCTGTTTATTATCAAGCTTTATAACGTTAGTCGCCTTTTTAGCTCGCCAAAGCAAGGCGAATTGCAGAGGGTCTTCTCCATAGTCTATTTGCTGACCTGCGTGTCTAAATGGCAATGCGGTGACTTTTAGTAGGCAACATTGCTCTATACCTTTGGAAATACGATGACGAGTTGCGAAGCGATAACAGTGAGCGAGAGGATGCTCAGGGTGAATGTGAGTAACCCATTCAAAACAGTCGATTTCCTTAATGAAAAAAGCAGTGTTAAAACTAACACTGCTTCTAAACAAGCTAAACCAATAGTGAGATTAGATCATTTCAACCGCAATTGCAGTAGCTTCACCCCCACCGATGCACAATGCCGCAATACCTCTTTTCAGATTATTTTGTTTAAGGGCATGTAATAAGGTGACAATAATTCTTGCACCAGATGCGCCAATAGGATGCCCAAGGGCACAGGCCCCGCCTTTAATGTTAACCTTATCTGGGTTTAACCCTAGCTTTTTAATGGCCAACATAGTGACCATAGCAAAGGCTTCATTAATTTCGAATAAATCGACATCTTCATGAGACCAGCCCGTTTTATCAAATAATTTTTCCATGGCGCCCACTGGAGCAACGGTGAAATTCTCTGGCTCAATGGCATGGGAACTATGGGCAACAATTTTGGCTAAAGGCGTTAAACCTAAAGCTTGGGCTTTACTAGCAGACATAACCAACAAAGCAGCCGCACCATCAGAAATAGAACTTGAGTTGGCAGCAGTCACTGTTCCGCCTTTTTTAAATGCTGGGCGTAATGTCGGTATTTTCTCTGGTTTGGCTTGTATCGGGCCATCATCGCTAGCAACTAACAACTCGTCTTTACGACTTTTAACAGTAACTGGGGTGATTTCATCAGCAAACAACCCCGCATCTTGAGCACTGTTAGCCTTTTGTAAACTGGCTAAAGCAAATTCATCCATTTGTTCACGAGTTATGCCTTCAGCATCGGCTGTTGCTTGGGCAAAACATCCCATAGCTTGCCCATCGTAGGCGTTTTCCAAGCCATCAAGCATCATGTGATCTAGTACTTGTCCATGCCCCATGCGATAACCAGCACGGGCTTTTGGCAATAAATAAGGGGCATTGCTCATACTTTCCATCCCCCCCGCAACTATCGCTTGTGCCGTGCCCGCTTTGATCAAATCATGAGCCAACATAAGGGCTTTCATACCTGAGCCACACACTTTGTTAATAGTTGTTACGCCAGTGGCTAAGGGTAAACCTGCTTTTAACGAAGCTTGTCTGGCTGGAGATTGCCCTAAACCTGCTGGCAACACACAGCCCATGATCACTTCATCGATATGTGACAATAGCATAGATGAGTCTAGGGTGGCTTCCATTGCAGCTTGAATAGCACTGGCCCCTATTTCTGTAGCCGTCATAGGCGACAAATTCCCCATAAACCCACCTAAAGGGGTGCGCTTTGCAGACACAATTACAATTGTATTATCAGACATGAAAACTCCTAGATTTTGCTCTATTTACTATTTTATTAGCCACTGGCGTACAGGAATTTGCACGCTTTGACTGTCATCACAATGACTGACTTAGTCAATATACGCTTTACAATATTGATTTTAAAACCATAACACTTTACATTGAGTTTTAGTTTACGTAAACGTAAACGTAAACTTTAATAACGACTACCAACAAATATGGAACATACTGACGTGAGAGAAAAATGAGTGAACAAACTTTCAGCATAGGCGAACTAGCCAAATCAATGGACATTACCCCGCGCTCTATTCGATTTTATGAAGAGCAAGGTTTATTAAGCCCAACTCGTGTTGGCCAAAACCGTATTTATATGAAAAAAGATCAGGTTCGTTTAAAACTGATTTTACGTGGTAAACGTTTAGGATTTTCCTTAGCAGAAACCAAAACCTTATTTGATCTGTACGACAGTCACCAAAATTCAAAAGTACAGCTAGAAGCAATGCTCAAAATGACCGATGAAAAACGTGCTCATATGCAACAACAATTAGAAGACATTGAAATGCTAAAGGCTGAACTAGAAGACGTTGAAGCCCGCTGCCAAGAAGAACTCAATGCCTTAACGCTCAATACCTTAAAGCAAGGACAAACCGCATGAATGCCCTCTATCCAACGTTAAATTTTGGTCTCGGTGAAGATATCGATATGTTGCGTGACCATGTATATAACTTCGCCCAAGGTGAAATCGCTCCCTTAGCCGACAAGGCAGACAAAAATAATAGTTTTCCTAATGAGTTATGGCCAAAACTAGGTGCAATGGGGCTGTTAGGCGTGACGGTTGGTGAACAATACGGCGGTTCTGATATGGGCTATTTGGCCCACGTTATTGCAATGGAAGAAGTCAGCCGTGCTTCAGCAGGTATGGGGTTAAGTTACGGCGCACATTCAAATTTATGTGTTAATCAAATCCACAAAAACGGCAGCGATGCACAGAAACACACCTACTTACCCAAGTTAGTCAGCGGTGAACATATCGGCGCCTTAGCGATGAGTGAGCCAAACGCAGGTTCAGATGTTGTTAGCATGAAACTGCGTGCTGACAAACGCGGCGATGTGTATGTGTTAAATGGCAGCAAAATGTGGATCACCAATGGTCCTGATGCGCATACCTTCGTAGTGTATGCCAAAACCGATGTATCTGCAGGTGCCAAAGGCATGACCGCATTTATCGTTGAACGCGGTACGCCAGGATTTACCCAAGCGCAGAAGTTGGACAAATTAGGGATGCGCTCGTCCAATACCTGCGAACTGGTTTTTCAAGACTGTGAGGTGCCACAAGAAAACATACTAGGCCAAGAAGGCAGTGGCGCAAGAGTGTTGATGAGTGGTTTGGATTACGAACGTGTCGTTCTATCCGGAGGACCGCTGGGTATCATGCAAGCGTGTATGGACTTAGTCGTGCCTTATATCCATGACCGTAAACAGTTTGGACAATCGATTGGTGAGTTTCAATTGGTTCAAGGCAAAGTAGCTGATATGTACACCCAAATGAACGCTGCAAGAGCTTATGTTTATACCGTGGCACGTTCATGTGACAGAGGTGAGACCACCCGTAAAGATTCAGCAGGCGCAATCCTTTATTCTGCAGAGCTGGCGACAAAAATGGCTTTAGACGCGATTCAGCTTCTAGGAGGCAATGGCTACATCAACGAATTTCCAGCGGGGCGTTTATTACGAGATGCCAAGTTGTATGAAATTGGCGCGGGGACGTCTGAAATTCGTAGAATGTTGATTGGTCGAGAGTTGTTTAAAGAGTCCGCTTAAATGGCTTATTTAAAAGCTTGTTTTAAAATCTCCTACAGCAAATAACTGGAGCAGTACTGTGCCGAAAATCATCAGTAAGCTAAATACTAAAAGCCAAGAATTTATGGTTAACGCACTTCATATGCAAGTGCAAGTAGACGACCTAAAAGATAAAATTGCGACAATCAAAAATGGCGGTGGCGACAATGCGAACCAAAGGCATATTGGTCGAGGAAAACTGCTTCCAAGGGAGAGGATCAATACCCTGCTTGACCCTGGGTCGCCATTTTTAGAATTGTCACAGTTTGCTGCATACCGAGTGTATGAAGACAATGTACCTGCAGCGGGGGTGATTGCGGGCATAGGCCGTGTATCTGGCATCGAATGTATGATAGTAGCCAACGATGCGACCGTAAAAGGGGGGAGTTATTACCCGTTAACAGTGAAAAAGCACTTACGGGCCCAAACCATAGCAGAACAAAATAATTTGCCTTGTATCTATTTAGTCGACTCAGGTGGGGCCAATTTGCCTCGTCAAGATGAAGTGTTTCCTGACAGAGAACATTTTGGCCGAATATTTTTCAATCAAGCTAACTTATCAGCGCAAAACATCCCCCAAATTGCTGTGGTAATGGGCTCATGTACCGCGGGAGGCGCTTACGTGCCGGCCATGGCTGACGAGTCTATTATTGTGAAAGACCAAGGCACCATTTTTCTTGGCGGTCCTCCTTTAGTGAAAGCGGCCACAGGTGAAGTGGTCAGTGCACAAGACTTAGGGGGGGGCGATGTGCATTGTCGTACATCAGGAGTGGTCGATCATTTAGCCAACAACGACCATCACGCATTAAAAATTGCCAGAGACGTAATCGCCAGACTAAACCGTACAAAATCAATTGAACTTGATGTGCGCGAGCCTGTTGAGCCAGCTTATGCAAATGACGAAATTTATGGGGTTATCCCAAAAGATAAACGCCAACCCTATGATGTGAGAGAAGTGATTACACGCGTGGTAGATGGCTCAGAATTTGATGAATTCAAAGCGTTGTATGGTCAAACATTGATCTGTGGTTTTGCCAGGATTTTTGGTTACCCGGTGGGCATTGTCGCCAACAACGGTATTTTATTTTCAGAGTCGGCACAAAAAGGCGCACATTTTATTGAGCTCTGCGCACAGCGTAAAATCCCCTTAGTATTTCTACAGAACATTACTGGTTTTATGGTGGGCAAACAATACGAAGCAGGCGGCATAGCAAAACATGGCGCAAAAATGGTGACCGCTGTAGCGTGCGCTAAAGTACCTAAATTTACCATTTTGATTGGGGGGAGTTTTGGTGCTGGTAATTACGGCATGTGTGGCCGCGCCTATGATCCACGTTTTATGTTTATGTGGCCTAATGCCCGTATATCTGTGATGGGCGGTGAACAAGCAGCCGGTGTACTGGCGCAAGTCAAACGCGAACAAAAAGAGCGAAGCAATGAGCAATGGAGTGCAGAACAAGAAACACAGTTCAAACAACCCATTATTGATACCTACGAAACCCAAGGTCATCCATATTATGCTTCAGCGCGTTTGTGGGACGACGGTGTAATAGATCCAGCTGACACACGTCAGGTGCTAGGCCTATGTATTTCAGCAAGTTTAAATAAACCTATAGAGGACACCCGGTTTGGCGTCTTTAGAATGTAAGGATGAGAATATAATGAATCAAACCGATAACGTTTTATTTGAAATAGATGAGAGAGGTGTCGCCACCGTCACCTTAAATCAGCCTGAGATCCATAATGCTTTTGACGATAAGTTGATCCTGCAACTAACCGACATATTTAGCCGCGTTGATCAGAATAATGATATTCGGGTCATGATATTGGCAGCAGTGGGAAAAAGCTTTAGTGCTGGCGCCGATTTAAACTGGATGCAGCGCATCGCAATGTATAGCTATGAGCAGAACTTGGCTGATGCCAATGCCTTAGCCAGGATGTTTTTCATCCTTAATACTCTTGATAAACCCACTATAGCTAAAGTGCAAGGTGCTGCTTTTGGCGGTGCCGTGGGTCTGGTTGCTTGTTGCGATATGGCCATTGGTAGCAAGTTAAGTAAGTTTTGTTTAAGTGAGGTAAAGCTTGGATTGGCCCCAGCCACCATTAGTCCATATGTGATTGATGCCATAGGCGCAAGAGTCGCTAGGCGTTATTTTACCACAGCCGAAGTATTTTCTGCGCGCCGTGCCAGACGTCTAGGCTTACTTAGTGAAGCCGTGGTAGAGGAAGAGTTAGACAGCACCATTGAGAACTTAATTGAGCATATTCTTAAAAACTCACCTGCAGCAATTCGAGCAGCCAAACAGCTTATTTTTGACGTTCAGAATAAACCTATATCTGATGCACTTTTAGCGACAACTAGTGAGAAAATTGCCGAGCTTAGGGTGTCTGACGAAGGTCAAGAAGGCCTCAATGCGTTTTTACAGAAACGCCGAGCCAACTGGATAAAAGGATAACGGAGTAAACCATGTTCACTAAATTGTTGATTGCTAATCGCGGAGAAATTAGTTGCCGCATCATCAAAACAGCTAAACGTATGGGTATATTAACCGTTGCCTTGTATTCAGATGCCGACCAACAAGCCTTACATGTAAAAATGGCTGACGAAGCATTTCATGTTGGCCCCTCTCCCTCTAAAGAGAGTTATCTGCAAGCTGAAAAAATCATTCAAATCGCCCTTAAAGTGGGTGCTGATGCAATTCATCCTGGTTATGGATTTTTATCAGAAAACGCCATCTTTGCTAATTTGTGTAAGCAACATAATATTGTCTTTGTCGGTCCTCCTGTCAGCGCTATTGAGGCTATGGGTTCAAAATCGGCAGCCAAAAATATAATGGAGCTTGCCAAGGTGCCATTAGTACCTGGATATCATGGTAACGACCAAAGTGTCGAGGGGTTAAAGTCCCATGCTGACAAAATGGGCTACCCTGTATTGCTCAAAGCGGCTGCCGGTGGGGGTGGTAAAGGCATGCGCCAAGTATGGACAAGTAGCGAATTTGACGATGCGTTAGCAGCCGCAAAACGTGAGGCGATGTCGAGCTTTAACGATGATTTGATGTTAGTCGAAAAATACCTCACCGCACCTCGTCACGTTGAAATCCAAATTTTCTGTGATAACTTTGGCGATGGCGTCTATTTGTTTGAGCGCGACTGCTCGGTACAACGTCGCCATCAAAAAATCATAGAAGAAGCCCCTGCTTTTGGCATGACCGAAGAACTACGAACCCAAATGGGCGAAGCCGCATTAAAAGCAGCAAAAGCCATCCATTACGCCGGAGCTGGCACAGTAGAGTTTTTATTAGACAGTGATGGACAATTCTATTTTATGGAAATGAATACCCGTTTACAGGTCGAACATCCCGTCACTGAAATGATCACTGGACAGGATTTAGTTGAATGGCAACTGCGAGTCGCCAACAACGAACCCTTGCCATTGCCACAAGATGCCCTAAAAATTAATGGTCATGCTTTTGAAGCAAGAATTTATGCTGAAGATCCACATAATGATTTCCTACCCGCAACCGGCCGATTATCTCTACTGCATCCACCCGTTGAATCGGGGCATGTTCGCGTAGATACGGGTGTGGTTCAAGGTGATGAAGTCTCTATCTTTTATGACCCGATGATCGCAAAATTAATTGTTTGGGACGAAAACCGAGACAAAGCCCTAGCAAGATTAACCAAAGCCTTGACCGAATATCATATTGACGGTGTCGTCACAAATATTGATTTTTTGTATAACTTAGCCAGTAGTGGTCCCTTTAAGTCTGAGCAAATTGACACTGGTTTTATAGAAAAAAATCATGACTTGTTACTGCTTAATGATAAGCAAGATATCAAGAATTTATTACCCATAGCTGTATTGTATTTGATGCTCAGTAGTCAACAAAACAGCGCGTCAAATGTTCAAGACCCATATTCACCTTGGTCGTCGAGTAATGCGTGGCGAGCGAATGAGCAACACCTCCAAAACCTAGAATTAATGGTTGGCGACAACACTTTTTCAGTACAAGTGAGTCAATCAGGAGCCGTTAGTCACTCAGGAGCCTTCAGCCAATCAAAAGCCTTCAGCCAATCAAAAACTGGCAGCCAAAGTGTGTTTCATATCAACGTCGACCAGCAAGACTATCAGTGCGCAGGTGTGATTGAAAAAAACCAGCTCATATCCACCATCAATGGTCACAAAACACTCGCCATTGTTAACGCCCATCAAGATGGCCACTCGGTATTTTGTCATGGTAAGGTCATCCGATTTAAATCATTACAGGCTGATATAGGTAATACCCAAGACAATAATGCCGACGCGGGATTTATCGCGCCTATGAACGGCACCGTGGTCGCTATTTTAGTCGAACCAGGTGAGCAAGTTAAACTAGGTCAAACCTTAATGGTGATGGAAGCCATGAAAATGGAACACAGTCTAAAAGCCCCTGCCACTGGTAGCGTCAGTGAATTTTATTTTAAAACAGGTGAGTTGGTAGATGGCGGTGCCGAATTACTGACTTTTCAAACTGTTCAAGTTATACAACCCAAAAAAACTAACAAAGAGTCATCTAAGAATGTTACCTAAGTCGGTCAAAATAGTCGAAGTAGGCCCAAGAGACGGTTTACAAAATGAGCAAGGTTTAGTGTCCTTAGCGGCCAAGGTTGCATTAGTCGAACAATTAGCTGCAGCAGGTTGTAGTGTGATAGAAACCGGAAGTTTTGTATCACCTAAGTGGGTCCCACAAATGGCTGACAGTGCTGCTGTGTTCCAGCACATTAAACGACAACATAATGTACGGTACACAGCGCTCACTCCTAATTTACAAGGTATGGAGGCAGCCATCGAGGCAAAAGCTGACGAAGTGGCTATTTTTGGTGCCGCGTCAGAGGCCTTTTCGCAAAAAAATATTAATTGTTCTATCGCCGAAAGCCTTGAGCGCTTTTTACCAGTGATAGAGCTGGCGCAGAAGCATCAACTTCCTGTTCGGGGTTATGTATCTTGTGTATTGGGTTGTCCTTATGAAGGCTATATTGCCCCTCAAAAAGTGGTAGAGGTTAGTCAACTGTTAATCGAGATGGGCTGCTATGAAGTGTCCTTAGGCGATACCATCGGTGCAGGGACGCCAGTAAAAACACAACAAATGTTAGATGCCGTTTTAAACCATATCCCAGAAGATAAACTAGCCATACATTTTCATGACACCTTCGGCCAAGCATTGGCTAATATATTGGTTGCCCTGCAACAGGGTATATCAGTGATAGATAGTGCGGTATCAGGTTTAGGTGGCTGCCCTTATGCAAAAGGTGCCTCTGGCAATGTCGCCACAGAAGATTTAATCTATATGCTCGATGGTATGAATATCGAAACAGGTATCAATCTTAATCAGCTGACTCAGGCAGGATTAACAATGATGCAAGCCTTAGGTAGACAATCGAACTCCAAAGTAGCTCGAGCAATAACAGCAGAAGGATAATTTTTTGACTGAACAAAACACATCTCGCCCCACACTACCGGCTAATGTCAGAGTGATGATTGCACTAACCGCATCGCCCACAATAATAGTTGTGGGTATGTTACTTTACACACTTTTTTTTGATGGATGGCAAAGTATTTCCATCAGTATGATCATCTTTTCAATGTTATGCATACTAGCTTATTACGTTGTTATCAGTGGTCATCCGCCTCGCTTTGCCATCAAAAAACGCGATTAAGTGATAAAGTAGCACGTGTTTGAAAAGTCATTTGGGTAGAATATATTGATATTCTTTAGTTACACGAACAGCAGTAAGGTGGGTTGAATGGAATTTTTTACTTGGGACGTAAATCCAGTATTAATTGAATTTTTGGGATTGAAAATACATTGGTATGGTGCCTTATTTGCCACAGCTATTTTAGCTGGTTTGCACGTCATGAAATGGATTTTCCGACAAGAAAAAATAAAACTGGAATTACTTGATTCACTTTTGATGTATTGTGTTTTCGGCATTATTGTGGGTGCTAGACTTGGTCATTGTTTATTCTATGACCCAGGGTTTTACTTTAGTAACCCACTGAAAATACTCGCTATATGGGAGGGAGGTCTTGCCAGCCATGGGGGTGGTTTAGGTGTGATCATTGCGGTATATTTTTTCCAAAGAAAACATAAAGTTAAATATTTGTGGTTATTAGACAGACTCGCTATTGCGACCGCATTGTTTGGCTTCTTTGTGCGTTTTGCTAATTTTATGAATTCTGAAATTATTGGTATTCAGACTGATGTACCTTGGGCCGTGGTATTTGCGCGTATTGACCTACTGCCTCGGCACCCAGCCCAGCTTTATGAGTCATTATCTTACTTGAGCATATTTATAGCATTGATATTGTTATACCGCTTTTCAAATATCAAAAAGCAATCAGGTGCAGTATTTGGTGGTTTTTTATGTTTAGTATTTACCGCTAGATATCTCATCGAATTTGTAAAAGTCAAACAAGCCGCTTACGCCTCAGATACGCTCATAAACACGGGACAACTACTAAGTATTCCTTTTTTTGTTGTCGGTATTTATTTGTTATTTAATGCATGGAAAAAAAGCCGCGCTTAACCAATTTTTTACATAATAAAAGTGCCATCTGCATCTAAGGTTTTAGATTGCTGAATGGCATTTCACTTCTAATACTTTGGTATACATCTATTAGCATCGTGGTTTCAGTGGCCTATAGTTCGCTTTTCTGAGCACTTTAGCGATATCGATGTGTGAAATTGATTGGGCTCAGCTTGCTGCGTTAATTATCTACTGATAGTGGTTAGTTAAGATGCTTAATTATCCAGTAAAGGGGGCAAATGAATGGTCCTGTATTTTTGGCTGTAGAACTTTTTATATATTGCGCCTGCCCTCCATATCAGTGATCTAACATGATCAAACGACTTGCTAGGTGCGTGGCAATTTCATGTCCAAAAGTGTGGCGCACGATATCCATGTCAAAAGCCAAAAGTGTGGCGCTGTATGCAGAAAACTTATATTTTGATTATGAGTACATCATCAACTCATTTAACAGCTAGTCTAATTCCTGCTGCTGAATTAACATTACCCTTTCAAACAGACCATGTTTGATACCACCTCTATATTTACGAGCGATAAAGCTAAAATTTTAACTGCACCAACCAATTCAAACATGGCGATTTAATCGAAGACCAAATAAGTAATTTTAGGCAAGGTTTTTCCTTAACTGGATCTAATCTATTATTGTCTAAAATTAATATTTCCACCAAAAAAAATTTTATTTGCTCCCTCAAATAGTCCTGATTGAATTTACTTAGCTGTCGTGTAAACTCGATTATGTCTTGATGAAAATTAAAGACAAATAAAGTAATGTTAACCTACAGGAGAAGGAATTTATGGCGAACCAAGCGTCTCGTTATATCAGTAATTTAACACGTGATACCTACGCACTCATTTTAGCTGGAGGAAGAGGCTCAAGACTTTATGAATTGACTAATTGGCGAGCAAAACCTGCATTATATTTTGGCGGTAAGTTTCGTATTATCGACTTTCCATTATCCAATTGTATTAATTCAGGGATCCGCAATGTGGGGGTGGTCACCCAATACAAGTCTCATTCGCTCATTCGGCATTTAGTCAGAGGTTGGGGACATTTTAAGAAAGAGCTAGGCGAGTCGGTTGAAATCCTTCCTGCATCACAGCGCTTTTCAGATAACTGGTATGAAGGTACGGCAGATGCAGTCTTTCAAAATATTGATATTATTCGTGACGAACTACCAAAATATGTATTGGTGTTATCTGGGGACCATATCTATCGAATGGACTACGGTAATTTAATTGCGCAACATGCCGAGTCGGGAGCCAAAATGACAGTTAGCTGCATGGCCGTTCCATTGGAGGAAGCCGCGGGACAATTTGGTGTCATGTCAGTAGATGAAAATTTCAAAATTATTGGGTTTGAAGAAAAACCTGAGAACCCTACCCCTTTACCTAACGATCCCACAAAATGTCTAGCCTCCATGGGCAATTATGTCTTTGATACAGATTTTTTGTTTGAGCAATTAAAAACAGATTCCGAAACATCTGGATCTGAACGAGATTTTGGCAAGGATATTATTCCCTCAATTATCAAAGAGGGTTCAGTCTATGCGTTCCAATTCAAAAGTGATGATGATACCGAAGCCTATTGGCGCGATGTAGGTACCTTAGACTCATTCTGGCAAGCCAATATGGAATTAGTGGCGCCTGTTCCTGCACTCAACTTGTATGATAAAAAATGGCCAATCTGGACCTATCAAGAACAATTGCCTCCCGCTAAGTTTGTATGGGAAGAAGATAATCGCAGGGGCACCGCGATTAACTCAGTGGTTTCAGGTGGCTGTATTATTTCTGGCGCGACTTTACGCCGTAGCTTATGTTTTTCTAATGTAAGGGTGCATTCATACAGTGAAGTAGAAGATTCTGTATTATTGCCAGATGTCGAAGTAGAACGTCATTGCCGCATACGTAAAGCCATTATTGACCGTGGTTGTGTGATCTCCGAGGGCACTATTATTGGCCATAGTCGCGAGGATGATTTAGCCAGAGGTTTCCGAGTCACAGAAAAGGGAGTGGTGTTAGTTACCCGAGAGATGTTGGGATTAAAAGTAGGCTATTAAACCTAATACCTTTCACCATCCGAGTCATTACAAAGCCGCTATAACTGCGGCTTTTTATTGTAAGTTGCTAGCCTTCTCCCATAAACGAATTCTATCAGTAATAATCTTTGCTACTAGCTGTGGTTTTTCAAACGGAAACATATGCCCCCCATCTTCAAAACAAAGATGTTCAATATTGCTTTTTTTTACAAAAGTGCGCAAAAACGCTGGAATACACACATCACTGTGACTACCAGTGACAAGTAAGCTTGGTAAGGATAATCGTTGATAGTACTGATTGATATTATCTGGCACATTTCGATAAATACTCGCTTCAATCTGCGCATCAAAGTTAAGTTGTAACTTATCCTCTTGTTCGTCAATCGCAGCTGTTACGTAATCTTGAATGCATTCCAGTTGGAAGGTTTTGAATAAAGCCCTAGATTTAAAATAAGCAACCAAATCAGTGCCTAAAGGCCAACTTTGGCAACGTACTTTGGCTTTACCAGCAGGTGAAAACTTATCTATTAGGGGGGTATGCTTTAATAATTTAAATACGAGCCTAGCAAGCCCTGAAGCAATAGGAGGATCAAGCATTATCACACCTTTAATTAAATCAGGTCTTTCGCAAGCAGCCATAAAGGACACTACGGCTCCAAAGGAGTGGCCTACAACATAAACAGGGTTAGCGACCTTGTGGGTTAAATAATCAATTAGCTCTGCTACTTGATTATTTAAGTTGGCACTTACTGGAAAGCGCGCTGAATGAGCAAATTTGGTTAATGCATGTAACTCGAAATCATCAGGTAACTGATTAAAAAGTTGTTGGTAGCTAGGTGCTGGAAACCCATTAGCATGTGCAAAGTGAAGGTTGATTTTTGTTGATTTCGTCATCTTAAACCTGTTTTAGGGTGCTGTGTATTTCGGGCGCTCATAAGAGCCTCTGTTATTATTGATTTTTAGGCATCATATCTTAGGACATTTACTCACATACATGAAATTTGAACTACCGCTATACCCTACTTAATAAGCTTGGTCATAGCAGTATGCACTTATTTTAGGTGCAAACTTTTTTATCTTTCAGCTTTGGCCATAGTGACTATTGTTATCGGTAGTTCTAAACCTTGTTTAGTGACATCTATGGGTAGCATTTAGGCTTGGCCTATCTAAAAAATCGCACATCACACACGTTAATAAGTAGTGTGTCATAAACCAAACCAGAGGTTATTAGACTATGCAATGAGATACTAGTTAACAGTCATTTAAACACTATTTACAACACGTGATGCCAGCTGCTATGTTTTATTTAATGCACCCATAATAGCAGAACTAAGTGTAATCAACTTGTGACAGAAGATAATAATTAGGCGCCCCCTATATAATGAGAAGTTGAACGTTCACCTACCTCACCGATACCCAAAACGATGCGGGCTAAAGCAAGTTCTATAAGATTGCAGGCTAAACCTGATGTAGCCGAAAAATCAACCTAAAAAGTGAGTGCATGACATTTATAAATCCTAGTAGTGACAAGTAAATTATAATCTTTTGTAATTATAACAGTTAGTTATGCTCAACCATAAAAACATGAAATCATCTAACGACATCCAAGTCTTATGATAAGTCGTTACAAATAAAATTAGTCATTTACTGATAATCGATTTAACGGAGTCAAGGTAGTAATGCATATTGATAAATTGCTAAATTCAGTCAAACAACAGGCAAAATCAAATATTAATAACATCACCCTGTCAGTCCCTAATACTTGGGAGCAAGGTCGTACACTTTACGGTGGTATTTCTGCCACTTTAGTCTATCAGGCAATGCGTGAAGTCGTTGACTCTGAAAAAGTGATGCGTTCGCTAAGCACAAATTTTATAGGTCCAATTGAAGCAGATACTGAATTTAGCATCACTATTGAGGTTCTTAGGGAAGGAAAGAATGTGACTCAAGTTGTCGGCCAAGTAGTGCAAGACAACAAAGTTGCATTGATGAGCCAAGCAAGCTTTGGTATCGCTAGACAGTCTAAAGTTAACATATCTGATCCACTACAACACAAAATGGACCCTCCACAAAAACCGGATTTCATGCCCAAGATCTCAAAGGTGACACCCAAGTTTTTAAAGAATTTTGATTTAGCACAAACTAAAGGTGGATGGCCATTTACTGGAAGAAAGGACAGTGACATACATGGGTGGATGCGTTTTAAAGAACAGCCATGTGACTTTTCTGACGCCCATTTAATCGCTTTAATTGATATTTGGCCACCAACAGTTTTACAAATGTTAAGCTGGCCTGCCATGGCCAGTACTATGAGCTGGAATTTAGAGTTTATTCATCCACATCAGAAAATTTCAGGTAGTGATTGGTTTGCTTATCAAGCACATACTAGACAGGCAGCTGATGGGTATGCGCATACAGAAGCCAATATCTTGGATAAGCATGGCAGCTTAGTAGCTATTAGTAGGCAGGTAGTGGCAGTATTTGCTTAATCGCAACGATGAAAAGTAACAGCTAGTTATCCGAAATGTATTAAGCCCATAGCAAATGTTGTTGGGCTAAATAAAGTCAATGCGTGCATTCATTAACTGCAAATGACTGGAATCGAGTGCATTGTTAACACATTCAACATCAATCCCTGTGCTTTAGTACGTTTTTTGTTATGTCGGCATATGTTGAATAAAGCTTACGGTTAATGTTACTAAGATTTAATAATTAAGCGAATTGAATAATAATTTTAATTTTGCTGTGGCTCTAGTTACGAAAAATCTAAAGGTATACATCCCAAAGGTTTTTACCATTTGAATGAGATAGATACGTATTTATTCGCATCCTCTGGATTTAACTTTGCCATAACCCGTTCACCCAGATTGTTCAATCAACCGCCCACAGATAACATTTCAAACTATTTCAGCCTGACCAGTTGTGCTGATTAATTTAAGAGTCCGTATTATTGAGTGTAATATGATAAATTTTTCTCAATGCTGAATTATATAAAATTTCAAAGATTACAGTCGAAACAACTAAGATGATGTAACAGGATTGTTTATGAACAGCGCTCCTTTAGGCTCATGGCTAACCATATAAGCTAAGACCTAACGAATTGTATCAAGAATGAAATCAGATGCTTTAGGAACACAGTTCAGTTCGATTAAATGACTTGCCGCAAAAGGCAATACAAACTGTATATCATTAGCAGCATGTATTTGAACACACTGAAGACTTGTAGGGACAATGAATCAATATATTTAAATTTGAATCAAGAAAATATGTGGGTGAGGTAAAATCAGGGACTTTAACTGCTCTATAGCTCTAGATCGAAAATACGTGAATGAAAGATTTTGGGTGTATATAAACAGACAGGATATGTATTCCAATACTTTAAGGTTTCTAATAACTTAAATGCGCCTAGACTAAATTTTAAAGAGATGGTGGGTCGTGCTGGATTCGAACCAGCGACCAATTGATTAAAAGTCAACTGCTCTACCAGCTGAGCTAACGACCCATCGATTAAATTTAATAAGTATTCACATCGCTCTAAGAGTAAAAAAAATGGTGGGTCGTGCTGGATTCGAACCAGCGACCAATTGATTAAAAGTCAACTGCTCTACCAGCTGAGCTAACGACCCACTTTTCATTTTTTCTTTTCGCCTCAAGCGAAGGCGGCATATAATACTCAATTGAAACGCCAGCGCAACCCAAATGACATTATTATTTCAATAATTCAAACCGTTTGCTGAAAAACCGAACAATAGTGTATTTAACGAACCATGGAGACTGAAAAAAACACCCCAAGTACCCCATAGATATCTCAATTATGTTTGAGTAACACAATCAAAACTAAACAGGCATCTTATTTATTAAAGTCCTTTGAGTCGCTTTTCAGCGAGTTTAGCTGAGGACGAGTTGGGGAATTCAGCAACTACTTGTTCCCAAAGCTGTTTAGCACGGGCTGCATTTGAACGTTCCATTTCAGTTATGCCCAACTTCAACGTTGCATCCGCTCTTTTACTCGAATCTGGATAATTAACAATTAACGTCTGAAATTGTTCTCCAGCAATGGCCCAGTCTTGTTTGTTGAACAATAACTGCCCTAACCAATAATGTGCATTGGGGACATAACTAGAATTTGGGAAGTTTTGTAAAAATGTTTGAAACTCAGGTATGGCTTGTTCATATAACCTATCTTTGAGGATCAAATTAACAGCTTTATCATAAGCTTCGTTTTCATTCTCTGATAAGGGCACTTCGACAGTCGTAACTAGAGTATTAACAGCATCTACTGGCATTGTCGAAGTTTGTGTCTTAACAGATTCAATGCGCTTATCTATTTCGAGATATAGCTCTCTTTGACGTTCGAGAATCTTCTCTAATTGATAGTTTTGCACTTCTATTGAGCCACGAAGCTCATTAACTTCACTTTGCATAACATCCAGTTGCTCTTGCTGACGATGTTGTGCATCTGTGCGGGTTGAAAACTTTTTTTCCAGCTCAGTAATACGTTGTTCGCTATTACTTCTGGTTACATCTGTCACAGGCGCAGGAGCCGCAATCACTGCGACTCCATGTAGCCCTAGCAAACTTATCGCTAAGGTGCGTTTCATCATATTAAGCTCTATTATTGATAAACCAAAACACCACGGCGGTTTTCAGCAAAAGCCGCTGCAGATGTGTTGTTGTTAACAGGCTTTTCTTCGCCGTAGGACACAACAGACATCTGAGATGCACTAACACCTGCATTCGATAAATAAGTTTGCACTGACTTTGCACGAGACTCACCTAATGCAATGTTATATTCGGGTGTGCCACGGCTATCACAGTGACCTTCAATTACAATTGATTGCCCACTGTTTTTAGTTAAAAATGTAGCGTGTTGATTTAAAATGTCATAGAACTCAGAGCTGATGTCGGCACGATCAAAATCAAAGTAAACCAATTGATTATTTTCTAGCGCCATTAACTCTTGCTTCATTTCTTCAGCAGGAGTCATTACAGGTTCAACTGTGCCGGTTTCAACCATTGAATCACGTGCTTCTTTCGCTTTACGATCCGCTTCTGCTTGCTCTTGGGCAATGCGTGATTCCTCTACAGCTGCTTTTGCTGCTGCATCGTCTGTTGATGAACAAGCCATCATAGTTACAACTGGAAGAGCGATAACCAACCCTTTAAAAATTTTATTTAGTTGCATTCTTTTATCCTGTTTTTATAAAATTTAAGTGAAAATGTATTTAACGCAAAAATGGTGACCAAGTCGGAGCCTTCACCTGACCATCAGCCGCTGGTAAAAGCGCTTTAAATCTGCCATCTAAGGATACTAAAGACAATACTTGCTTGCCTTGATGTAATGTACTGTAAATAATCATACTGCCATTAGGAGCAATACTGGGTGACTCATCTAAATAGGTTTTAGTTAATACCTGAAGATTTCCGTTTGTCAAGTTTTGCCGTGATATATTGTAATTACCACGAGTACGATTAACCATTACCATTTGTTTGCCGTCTGGGGTAATAGTGCCTCCTAAGTTCATCTCGCCTTCAAAGGTCAAGCGACGTACCTTTCCCAACTCTAAATTTACGCGATATATCTGAGGTTTACCACCCCGTTCTGAACTAAATATTAAGCTCTGACTATCTGGAGTCCAGCTTGGTTCAGTATCAATTGCTCTATTGTTAGTTACTCTGCGTAATTGCCTACTGGCAATATTCATAGTATATAATTCAGTATTTCCATCTTTTGATAACACCAAAGCTAAGTTTTTGCCATCAGGCGAGAACTTGGGTGAACCGTTAATGCCAGGGAAACTAGTCATCTGGGTTCTATTCATAGTGTAGATATCTTGGATAAATATTTGCGGACGTTTATTCTCAAAGCTGACGTAAGCTAATTTTGTACCATCAGGAGACCAAGCTGGTGACATTAAAGGCTCGGGAGAACGTAATAATGTGGTTTCGTTGGCGCCGTCATAATCCGCCACAACTAATTGAAAGGGTAATTCATTAACATCTCTATCGCGAACGATGATATAAGCAATACGCGTTAAAAAGGCACCTCGTTCACCCGTTAACTTTTCGTAGACTACATCACTAATACGATGTGAATGCCTTCTGAAATCATTGCCCGAAATAGTCATTTTGCTGACGGCCAACACATGATCGTCGCTAGCAATAAGTTTGCCGCCACTAAGTACTTGCGACTGCCCCCCAGTAATTTGACCACGTAATACATCGATTAATTCATATGACACTGTGTACCTATCAATACCAGATAGTTCGACTTTGCCGACCAACACAGCTTCAATACCTTTTGTTGCCCATGCACTATAGTCCACGTCTTTATCTGAATAAGGATGTTGCGGCATATTAATAGCATCAATAGGATTAAATTTACCACTGCGGCGTAAATCAGCAGCAATAACACTAGTTAGCCTTTCTGGCATCACCCCCTCACCAACCCATTGAAAAGGCACTACACCGATGGGTCTGGAAGTATCAATACCCTCGGTTATAACAATTTCCAGTGCGGCAAATGTATGAAGACTGACTGATAAAATAAAAAATGAAAGTAATATCTGTTTAGTTATGGACATAGGTTTTAACATTATAATTCTGGCTCAACGGTTAAATTAATTTCACGTAATTGTTGGTAAACATCGACTTCTTTTGACACTGGCAATGTATCTGACTTGAATACTGCAGCTTTAGCGGCTCGGCATAAAATGGTATTTCCACCCAATTCTTTTACTTGAGTTACTAACCCATTTGAGGCTAGTCGAATATTCAAACGACAAGATTTACCTTTCATCGCATCATCCACTATCAAGTTTCGCTGAATTGTTTGTTTGATAAGCGCTTGGTATTTTTGCACCTCAGACAAAACTTGTTTATTTCTTTTTAATTGACGAACGGCTTGTTCTGCCTGAAGCTGTTCTTCGAGCATTTTTTCTTGTTCTGCTTTTTGCTTTTCATCTTGACGCTTGCGCTCAGCTTTTTTCAGAGCCTTTTCTTCATTTTGGCGCTTTGCCTTAGCTTGTTTTGCTTGCTCTTCGGCTTTTTCCCTTTCTAATTCTTTACGCTTGCGATCAGCTTCTAGCTGCTTGGCTTTAGCCTTTTCTTGCTTTTGTTTTTCCCTTGCAGCCACCGTCGCTTGCTCAGCTTTTTTCTTGTCTAGAAGCTGTTTTTTAGTCTGCTCTTTTAATTTAGATACCTCGGTCTCTTGTTGCTTGCGCTTTTTTTCTGCATTTGCAGCACGACGTTCGAGCTCTTTCACCCAATTTTCTTCTTTTATTCGTTTAGCTTTTTGTTCATCTTTAACCTTCTGAACTTGTTTCTGCAACTGATTTTCATCAATGACTTTTGCTTCAATAATAGGGTCAGAATGTAACGTTTCAGGTGTTACTTTGGACTGAGAGAAATGCCCGTTTATCAGCAAAGCAGCAATCACTGCTATATGCAAAAATAATGAGATAGAGAGTGCGATACGCAACTTATACATTTATATATTAACCTTCGGGCGGCGTAGTCATTAATCCAACAGAAGGCGCACCTGCCCGTTGTAATAAAACCATCAACTGCACCACTTGACTGTAAGCAATAGCTCCATCACCCTTAACAACTATTGGTGTGTTTGGCTCTACCTGAAGATGAGCCGCCACTAAAGTCGCTAAATCTATTGCTGACAAAGGTTCTTGTTGGCTATCACCCACATTCAAAAAATATTGACCTTGCGCATCAACAGATGCAACCAAAGGAGGTTTTGACTCTTCCTCCAAAGGCTGAGCCTCTGCTTTGGGTAAGTCGACTTTTACACCTTGGGTAATAAGAGGTGCAGTTACCATAAAAATAATCAGTAACACTAACATTACATCAATATAGGGGACCACATTGATTTCTGAAACAGGGCGTCTGCGCTTTCTTAGATACATAATCAATAAGCCTAAGCAGTTGGTTGAGCTGAGCGAGACGTATTTTCACCTGATGACAATGCCTGCCTATGTAAAATACTCGAGAACTCCTCCATAAAATTACCATAGCTATTTTCAAGTTTTTCAACTTGATGACTAAATCGGTTGTAGGCGATAACAGCTGGTATAGCAGCAAATAACCCCATTGCTGTGGCAATCAATGCTTCAGCAATACCCGGCGCAACCATAGATAAGGTTGCTTGTTGTTGGCCACCTAGAGCGATAAACGAATTCATTATCCCCCATACAGTGCCAAACAAACCAATATAGGGACTAATTGAACCCGTGGTAGCCAAAAAGGGAAGTCGACTTTCTAGACTGTCTATTTCACGAGATAAAGAAACTCGCATAGCCCTTGAAGCGCCTTCCATAATTGCATCCGCTGGAGTAGAAACATTTTTGCGAGATCGAACAAATTCTTTAAAGCCAGAGCAAAACATACTAGCCATACCTTCCAGTGATTGACGAGCCGCTAATTCTTTATAAAATTGATTAAGGTCGACACCAGACCAAAATTTATCTTCAAATTTTTTCATCTCAGAGCGAGCGAAATTTAGCGCGCGACTGCGTTCAAAAATAAATGCCCATGAAGCAATTGAGGCTCCAAGCAACAACAACATGACCAATTGCACAAGCAAACTGGCGTCTAAAATAAGCTCTATGAAAGATAACTCAGATGACACGTGAAAATTCCCCTAAAATTTTGTCAGGAATGGCTTGTGGTTTCATATTGGATAAATTGACACAAGCGACTCTGATTAAAGCACTGACCAAACATTGTTCGTTTGGACTTATGATTGTCTGTTTGAATATTAAACTAGCACGCTTCAATTCTACTATTTCAGACTGAATACACAACAATTCATTGAAACGAGCAGGCGCGTGATTGTCCATTTCAACCCGTTTGACGACAAAACCTAAGGAATGTTCCAAAAGAATGTCTTGCTCTGTGCCCATTTGCCTCAACCACTCGGTTCTGGCGCGCTCTAAGAACTTCAAATAATTAGCATAATAAACTATACCTCCCGCGTCTGTATCCTCGTAATACACTCGCACATTATGCCTATATTTACTCATGGTAAAAAATACTTTTATATGTTTAAGAAAATTATGATGTATGTTTAACACCAAAACTGATGGTATCAAATATCATCACCCGTGAATTTTTATGCTAACAAACAATATATAAATACGAATCAAAGTTAAAAAAATGACGAAACCCATTTAATACATATACTTACACTCATAAAATTAATCAAAATAACATTTAAAAAACAAAAAATCATCATGCAAAAATATCAACATTTAAAAAACACGGTGTAAATATCTAATATAATTCATAATGTTTCATACAATAAAAATTCAAATAAGTTGGATTTAGAATTAAAGTGCATTAGATTTTATAATCCAAAGATTAATTTAATTCAATTGTGTATTTCATTAATTTGGCTAAAATAGCCTTTGTTTTCTGGACTGCACATTATTGAGCTATTTTGATTCAACAATGTGATAATTAGTTTATTTGACAAGTTCCCTGGATTTATTTCCCTTTAACACTAGTTGTTTGGCTCACATATTATATGTGAGCTTTTTTTTGGCTTTAATTTACCCGACAAACCCTAAAAGTAATTACTCCGGTGAGAAATCTTTACCAAAGTGCAAAAAAGCACGCTGTGAGACAATGCGTCCTCTCGGAGTGCGCTGCAAAAACCCTTGCTGGATCAAAAACGGCTCAATCACATCTTCTATGGTTTCTCTCTCTTCACCTATAGCCGCGGCAAGGTTATCCAGCCCCACAGGACCCCCCATAAATGTTTCAATAATGGCTAACAGCAACTTACGATCCATATAATCAAGGCCTTCTCTATCGACGTCCAATATATCCAAGGCTTGGCTAGCTACCTCTAAAGTAATATTACCGTCTGAGCGGACCTCGGCAAAATCTCTTACTCGGCGTAATAGTCTGTTACTAATTCTAGGTGTGCCCCTGGACCTTCTAGCAATTTCAACAGCACCTTCCTCTTGTAAGTTTAAATTTAAGTAACTGGCCGAGCGTTTTACAATTTGGGTAAGATCTTTAATATTATAAAATTCGAGACGCTGCACAATGCCAAAACGGTCTCTAAGAGGGGAAGTGAGTGAACCAGCTCTTGTCGTAGCACCTATCAAAGTAAAAGGGGGTAATTCTAATTTGATTGAGCGCGCCGCTGGGCCTTCACCGATCATGATATCCAGCTGGTAGTCTTCCATCGCAGGATAAAGAACTTCTTCAACTACAGGGCTAAGACGATGAATTTCATCAATAAACAACACATCATTTTCTTCGAGATTTGTCAAAAGCGCAGCTAAATCACCGGCTTTTTCAAGCACTGGGCCAGAAGTGGTTTTAATGTTTACACCCATCTCATTCGCTACAATATAGGCTAACGTAGTTTTACCTAATCCAGGAGGACCAAAAATAAGTAAATGATCTAAGGCATCACTTCGTCTTCGCGCTGCCTCAATAAAAATCTCCATTTGCGAACAAACATGATTTTGACCAGTATAATCTGCCAACATTTTAGGTCGTATGGCGCGGTCAACCACTTCATCCTCATGGCTGGCGGTGGGTTTTATTATGCGGTCTGCTTCAATCATGTTTTATCTTGCTAATATTTTTAGTTGATAAGTGTACTTTTATACAGTAACAAAATTATTGAAAGCCGTCTTTAAAAAGTCGCTTTTCAAACACATGTCACTTCGAAAAGTTTTGTTAGACCATTGCTCGCAAGGCTTCTCGGATAAGCGCTTCACTACTAATATCTTGTTTATATACACCATTAATCACCCTCATTGCCTGCGGAGGTTTGTATCCCAAAGCAATCAATGCACTTAAGGCTTCTTCTTTCGCATCGGTACGTTGTACAAAGGTGTTCTCAACAGGTAACTCAGGTGTGAGATGAACTGTTTGTGCATAGCCCTGCTCCTTGGCTAACTTACTTAACCTATCACGCATTTCAATCACTAAGCGTTCAGCTGTTTTTTTGCCAACTCCAGGTAACTTAGTTAAACCGGTCACATCTTCCAGACTGACACATTGCATAAATTGTTGCGCGTTCATACCAGACAATATAGTGAGCGCCAATTTTGGCCCCACACCGCTGGCTTTGATTAATTCGCGAAATACAGCACGTTCTTGTTTGTTGGCAAAACCAAACAACAGCTGTGCATCTTCACGCACCACAAAATGAATACATATATTGGCCTCTTGGCCAATTTCGGGTAATTGATAAAAACTGGTCATAGGTACTTGTACTTCATATCCTACGCCACCCGCTTCTATCAGAATTTCCGGTGGCTGTTTTTCAATTAATATGCCACGAATATTACCAATCATTTTGTTTCCTTGTATTTTAACTAACGGCTCACTTCAGTGAGTTATCGCAAACGCCCACGCACGGTTTTTTTCACTTGGCCTGACATCTTTATTAAGCTTTGTTGGGTGTGATTATGACACAATGCAACAGCCAGAGCATCAGCGGCATCGGCTTGCGGTTTTGCTGCCAGCCCTAACAAATACGTTACCATGTGCTGCACTTGAGATTTATCAGCGTTACCTTTGCCTACGACTGCTTGTTTAATTTGCCGTGCTGAGTATTCAGCAACAGGTAAATCAAATGCCGTTGCAGCGACTATGGCTGCACCTCTTGCTTGACCGAGTTTTAAAGCAGAGGCGGGGTTTTTAGCCATAAATACTTGCTCGATTGCGAAGTCAGTGGGTTGAAATTGATGAATGATTTCACTCACTCCATCGAAAATTTGTTTTAAGCGAGAGGCAAGCTCGTCGCCTTGAAGACGAATACAACCACTACCAATATACTCGGATTTTTGGCCGACTTTTTTAATGATCCCGTAACCTGTTATCCGGGAGCCTGGATCAATGCCCAAAATAATCGCCATTAATCCATGTCTCGAACTGACACAGTTGACCGCTTAAGGTAACAATTAAGTTTATAAATCTGGCACATATAAAGAGATTGCCTCACGATTAGTGTCCGACCACACTTTTTGCATAGCGGATGATTTGTCTAACCATAGATAGGCAGAGTGTTCAGTTAATACTATGCCCTGCTCATTGGCGACTTCAACTACAAATACATGTTCTGTGTTGTAGGGTGTACCTGGTGGATAGCGGTGTTTCCATCTATCACGGATTTCATAGGTATTGATTTTTTGGCAATCAATTAACTGATAAGCAGATTCTATTATATCAATACTGGTTTCTTCTAATACCTCACGTAAAGCCGTCTTGATTGGCTTTTCACCTTGCTCTAAGGTGCCGGTCACTGATTGCCAGAATGCGGGATCATCATTGCGTTGCATCACCAACACTTGCCCAGCACGGTTATATACAACCGTAAGGGCAGATTGAGGAATACGATATTTGGGTGCCACAGTATTAACCGATTAATCCGCTTTCTTTTCTATCGCCGTTTGAATTGAAAGCTCTTTGAGTTGCTGCGGATTGGCTTCACCTGGTGCGTTTGTCAAAGGACAAGCTGCTGTGTTAGTTTTGGGAAATGCCATGACATCACGAATAGATGTAGCACCCGTCATCAACATCACCAAGCGGTCTAAGCCAAAAGCTAAACCAGCATGGGGCGGCGCACCAAACTTAAGCGCTTCAAGCAAGAAACCAAATTTCAATTCGGCCTCTTCATCACTAATTCCTAACAGTGAAAACACTTTGGCTTGCATATCTTGTTGATGAATACGTACCGACCCGCCACCTAACTCACAACCATTTAGTACCATGTCGTATGCATTTGACAAAGCACCTGCGGGGTTAGCTGCTAGTTCATCTGGGGTCATATCTCTTGGTGCTGTAAACGGATGATGCAATGCATGAAACTGACCATCAAACTCCTCAAACATAGGAAAGTCCACAACCCAAAGTGGTTTCCAGTCACCTTCTAATAACGCTAAGTCTTCGCCTAATTTTAGCCTAAGCGCACCCAAGGCTTCTGTGACCACTGTATTGCTATCGGCACCGAACAAAAGAATATCGCCACTTTGTGCACCACTGCGTTCAACGATACCTTTGGCCACGTCTTCATTTAAGAATTTAAGGATAGGTGATTGTAATCCTTCCATTCCGGCTTCAAGATCGTTGACTTTCATCCACGCCAACCCTTTTGCACCGTAAATACCCACATATTTACCGTAGTCGTCAATTTGTTTGCGGGATAACTTAGCACCGCCTGACACACAGATAACGGCAACACGACCTTTAGCGTCATTGGCAGGGCCAGAAAACACTTTAAATTCAACGTCTTTCAGTAAATCAGCTATATCAGTCAATTCTAATGGATTGCGTAAATCAGGTTTGTCGCTACCAAAACGGCGCATGGCATCTGCGTATGTCATGCTTGGGAACTCGCCCAAATCTACCGACAACATTTTTTGGAACAAATTACGTATTAGCCCTTCAGTGATCGCCATCACACCACCAGCATCTAAGAAGGTCGTTTCAATATCAATCTGAGTGAATTCAGGTTGGCGATCTGCTCGTAAATCTTCGTCACGAAAACATTTTACGATTTGATAATATTTGTCCATGCCCGACATCATCAATAATTGTTTAAACAATTGTGGTGATTGTGGCAAAGCAAAAAACTGTCCTTTATGAGTGCGGCTTGGCACCAAATAATCACGGGCACCTTCTGGCGTGGCTTTGGTCAAAATAGGGGTTTCGATATCCAAGAAACCATCCTTTTCAAGATAGTTGCGCACAGTGCTGGTGACATTGGCTCTGAATTTCAAACGATCGCTCATCAATGGACGACGTAGGTCCAAGTAACGATATTTTAGTCGCTGTTCTTCAGAATTTTCTTGATTCCAATCTAGGGGGAGTGGCGCAGCTTTGTTGAGGATGGTCAAAGATTTACCGAGCATTTCAATTTCGCCAGTAGACATCTCTTTGTTAACTTGGCCTGATGGCCTGGCGCGCACCTCACCACTTAACTGCACACAAAATTCATTACGTAGGCTATTTGCAATATCAAAGGTTTCGACTAAATCAGGGTCAAATACCACCTGCACCACACCCTCTCGGTCGCGTAGGTCGAGAAAAATCACCCCACCTAAATCACGACTACGATTAACCCAACCACACAATGTGACGGTTTGTCCGATATGAGATGAATTGATATTGCCACAATAGTCTGTGCGCATGAAAAACCGCCTTTAAAACGTAAACATTGATGAAAAATTAAGGTCGCAGAGTATAAACCAGATCAGCATTTTGCTAAATTAAATTCTCAGTTTTCGTAAGAAAATGTTGCACCTATAGACTAATGAAAATGAATTCTGCATATTTGCAACATTAAAATTGAATAACAGGGAACGAGCAATGCTAAAAATTAAAAATATAACAAAAATTTACGACAACGGGGTGAAAGCCCTTAACGATGTCAGTATAGATATCCCCAAAGGCTTGTTTGGTCTGCTTGGACCTAATGGAGCCGGAAAATCCAGCTTGATGCGCACGATTGCAACGCTGCAACAACCCGATACAGGTAGTATTCAATTCGATCAGATCAATGTGCTGACCCAGCCCAACGAATTACGTCAACGTTTAGGTTATTTACCACAAGAATTTGGTGTTTACCCTCGTGTGAGTGCCTATGATTTATTGGACCACTTAGCGATATTGAAAGGCATTGCTAAAAAAGCAGAGCGTAAAGAAGCCGTAGATGGATTGTTAGCCCGCACTAATTTATTTCAACATCGTAAAAAGGCGGTCAGTGGTTTTTCTGGCGGCATGCGCCAGCGTTTTGGTATTGCTCAGGCGTTATTGGGTGACCCCGATTTATTGATTGTAGACGAACCAACAGCAGGCCTTGATCCAGAAGAGCGTAATCGCTTCCATAATTTACTGGTTACTTTAGGCGAAGAAAAAGTCATTATTTTATCTACTCATATAGTCGATGATGTGTCTGAGCTTTGCCCCAATATGGCGGTATTAGGTAACGGACAAATTTTATTGCAAGGGAATCCCTTGGACATTACTGGCGATTTAAACGGACAAATTTGGCGTAAAACGGTGTCTATTGATGAAGCCGCGGTATTAGAAAATACGCTGCCTGTTATTTCTAAACGTCTATTTGCTGGTCGCACGGTTTTACATGTTCTGGCACCCGACGCGCCTGAAGGTTTTGAAAGTACCCCTGCGACCCTAGAAGATGTGTATTTTTCTACCTTACATAATTCTCGACAAAATCCTCAACATAATTCTCATTCAACCCAAGTAGCATAAGGAAGCTCTATCATGTTTACTCAAATGTTAGGGTTTGAATGGCGCTACTTTACTCGCCAACCCTCTTTTATTGTGACCTGCTTGGTCTTTTTCTTATTGCCATTTTTGGCCATCACCATTGATCAGGTGCAAATTGGATCAGGTGGCAATGTCTTGTTTAATAGCCCCTTTGCTGTGACTCAAATCATGTTAATTTTAAGCATTTTTGCGATGTTTATGGTGGTCAACTTTGTGGCAGGTACCGCAACGCGTAACCATACGTCTTTGATGTCAGAGATTATTTATACCAAACCAATCAGTTCCTTTAGTTATAACCTCGGAAGATTTTTGGGCGCATATTTGATATGTTTAACTGTGTTCGCCATGGTACCAGTGGGTATATTGATAGGAAGCCTAATGCCTTGGGTGGATGGTGACAGAATTGGCCTGAACAGCTTGATGATGTATCTACAACCCTTCTTGATATTCTCCACCACAACCATCTTTATTTTTTCAGCTTTATTTTACGGTGCGACCAACCTTTTCAAAAGTGTGATGGCAGGCTACATCTGTGCGTTAGGTCTATTTATTTTATATGTGGTTGCAGGACAAGTGTTTAATGAACCCGAGCAACGAACGATTAGAGCACTGCTCGACCCCTTTGGACTCAATTCATTTCGCGAATATACCCGCTACTGGACAGCCTTTGAAAAGAATTCACTATTACCGGTTTTTGAGGGTGCAATATTACAAAACCGTTTATTGTGGCTAGCGGTGGGTGGCTTTATTTTGCTGACCACAGGCGGACTGTTTAAATCATTAAATTTAGCAGCGAACAAAACCAGCAAAAAAATAAAGAAAGAAAAAATTGATGTAATACCCGCTAACAGCAATATAGCGATTAAAGCCTCAGTCAATAATAGTGTCGCGCAATTTATGCTGCGCACCAAATTTGAAATAAAACAAGTCGTGTTAAGCCCGGCATTCCCTGTTTTATTGTTATTTTCGGCCTTTCAACTCATTGCCAGCTTTTTCGACATAAACGGGATATATGGCGCTCCAAACTGGCCACTCACGCAAACCTTAGTGCAAATTATTGTGGGGGCTTTTAGCCTAATGACGATTATTGTCATTACTTATTACACCGCAGAAGTAGTTTGGCGTGAAAAGACTGTGGGTATGGGTGATATTATAGACAGTATGCCTGTGCCCAATGTCACTTTCTGGTTATCAAAATTGCTGGCTGTAATGTTAGTTATCGTATCGCTACATTTCTTAGGCTTAATAGTCGCTATTATTAAACAATTACTCTCGGGTTATGAAAATATCGAGCTTGGGCAATATTTAATTAGCTTATTATATTTTGCCGTATTGCCATTTTGTTTAACTGTAGTGCTAGCTTTTTTAATTCAAGTACTTAGTCCTAATAAATATGTGGGGATGTTGATTTTTGTTGGCTACATCTTTGTATCCATTGCCTTCTCTCAAATAGGCATTGAACACAACATGTTTAATTTTGGCGCCGCGCCTGTTTTGCAATACTCAGATTTGAATGGATATGGCTGGTTTATTCAGACTCAGAACTGGTACATGTTGTATTGGGCCGCTCTGTCAGTGGTTCTGGGTGTGATGAGTTATGGCATGTGGCAAAGGGGTCCTCATGCATCACTTAGACAACGTTTTAGTTTGTTAAGTTATCAGTTAGGAAATCAAGGTAAAAGTATTGCCATGGCTGCCATGCTGATATTTCTGGCGACAGGTGGGTATATTCATTACAACACAAAAGTGTTGAATGAGTTTTATGGCCAAGAAGAGAGTTTGAATACACAAGCTGATTACGAAAAAGACTACGTTGAATTTCGTGACGCGCCTATGCCAAGTGTTGTCGGCATTGATGCGGCAATCAATATTTTCCCCGAAGAAGGACGTATCGAAGCCAGCGCGACCATTACTCTTATTAACCGCACAGATCAATCCATCGATCGTTTCCTGCTCAATATTCCACGATTTACCAAAGACCTCGATATCGTGATATCTGGTGGAAAGTTAGGTGAAATCAATACCCAATACAACCTTGCATGGTTTGAATTAACTCAACCTATGGCACCTGGCGAAGAACGCGCGGGTCAAGTCGAAGTGACCCGTGCTCATCAAGGGTTTAAAGACAGAGGTGAAGACAATACTCTGGTAAAAAACGGTACATTTATAAACAACTTTGAGTTATTCCCATCTTTTGGTTTCAATGAAAGTTACCTAATAAGAGATCAGCATGAACGCCGTAAACGAGACTTAGATCCTCTACAGCGGGCATATAAACTTGAAGATACTAGCCGCTACACGGAAAGCTTTTTTGGAAGAGGAGTCGAATTTATAGATTTTAGCGCTACAGTCTCCACCAGTGGTGACCAATTTGCCATAGTGCCGGGGTATTTACAAAAAGAATGGCAACAGGATGGCCGCAATTATTATCGATATGAAATGGATGCACCTATGGTCAACTTTTTTAGCGTGATGTCGGCTAACCTCGAAACAAAAAAAGTCGATCATAATGGGATTAATATCGAGGTCTACTACCATAAAGATCATCATTGGAATGTGGACAGAATGATTGAGTCCAGCCAAGACTCACTCGACTACTTTCAACAGGTTTTTGGCCCCTATCAACACAAACAATTACGGATTATTGAGTTTCCAGGTTACCGCAGTTTTGCGCAAAGTTTTGCCAATACTGTGCCTTACTCTGAAAACATTGGCTTCATTTCAGACTTACGTAATCCAGAAGATATTGATCCTGTGTATTATGTAACTGCTCACGAAGTAGCCCACCAATGGTGGGGGCATCAATTGAACGCGGCCAATGTACAAGGCAGTGCGATATTGTCGGAAACATTGTCGCAATACAGTGCATTAATGGTCATGAAGAAAAAATACGGCGAGACCCGGCTGCGCAAGTTCCTCACTTATGAGTTGGATAGCTACCTAAGAGGTCGAAGCGCAGAACGGATTGAAGAAATGCCGCTGTTACGCTCCGAAAACCAACAATACATACATTACCGCAAAGGCTCAGTAGTGATGATGGCGTTAGTCAATACACTAGGTGAAAAACGCCTTAATCAAGCCCTGCAAGCATTGCTTAAAGAATATAAGTTTAGAGAAGACTTGTACCCTACTACCTTAGACTTAGTCAGACATTTACACAGCGTGTCAAACAAAGCAGAGCAGGCCTATATTAAAGACTTGTTTGAGCAAATTACTATTTACGATTTGCGGGCTAAAGAGGTAACAAATGAAGCGCTTGAAAAAGGCAAAACCAAAGTCACGTTAACCGTCTCAGCACAGCAATTTAGCGCGGACGGTAAAGGCCAAGAAACAGAACAACCTTTTGCTAAAGAAGTAGAGATTGTTTTGTTCAGCGAAGATCCTAATGACTTTGCCGCTGAAAACAAAATAATCTATCAAGAGCTGCACGCCATTAAAAGTGGCGATACGGTGATTGAACTCATCGTTGACGAAATGCCTAACTTTGCCGCTATAGATCCTTTTGTACGCTTTATTGACCGAGACACAGGTAATAATATTATCAAGTTGTAATGGTTAATTTGTTAAGCTAAGCCCTCACTTTGAGGGCTTTTTATTGAGGAAATGTAAGTGGCTTTAATCAAAACGGGTTGCCCTATATGGACTCATGAACAATGGTTCGGTAGTTTGTTTCCAGCCAACACAGTAAAAGAACAGAGCCTTGGAACTTACGCGCGGCATTTTAATAGCGTAGAAGGCAACACCAGTTTTTATCATATTCCTGATAAAAAAACGATAAGGCGCTGGGCTGAGCAGGTACCTAATGACTTTTGTTTTACTTTTAAGTTTCACCGCAGTATCAGTCACGATAAAAAACTGTTAAATATTAAAGACGACTTACACTTAGTCCTCAAGCGTATGGCATTATTGGAAGATAAGTTAGGCTGCTTAATATTACAACTACCTGCCAGTTTTAACCCAAGTCAACTCGGCACCCTAACGCATTTCATCCAACTGTTACCTAAGAATTTTCGCTATGCAATTGAAGTCAGGCACTTAGGTTTTTTTGATAAGAGTGATAACGAAAAAGCATTTAATCAACTGCTGCTAGAAAATAATATCAATCGCGTGATCATGGACACCAGAGCTTTATTTGCCTGTCCTGCAAATGGCGACAAAGTCATTGAAGATGCACATAGAAAGAAACCCAGAGTGCCGACTAATGTGATTGCCACATCGGACACCCCATTAGTGCGTTTTGTAGGTCATCCGGTTATTCAGACCAATAAACCGTTTTATACACCTTGGATCCACAAAACCAAACAATGGTTAGATGAGGGCAAGTCGCCCTATTTGTTTTTTCATATGGCCAATACAGTCGATGCACCTTGGTTAGCTGAAGCCTTTTTTAATGACTTTAAACAGCTCTACCCCGACACCTTAATTCCCTCAATCATTTTACCTAAAACCCATAATAACCAGTTAGATTTTTTTGGTGCTTAAATTGCCTGTATAATATAACTTCACACAGTAATTTTTGAGCAACTTATGTCATCAGCACTTTCACATATTCGCGTACTTGAACTAAGTCGCATATTAGCGGGGCCTTGGGCCGGACAAATGTTGGCAGACTTAGGCGCAGAAATAATCAAAGTAGAAAAACCCATTCAAGGTGACGATACTCGTCACTGGGGCCCTCCTTTTCTAAATAATAAAACAGCTGAAAATCCCACAGGATCCGCTTATTTTTTATCTGCTAATCGTGGAAAACAGTCTATTACAATAGATATTCGCCACCAAGAAGGACAAGCTATTATCCATCAACTGATAGATAGTTGTGATGTATTAATAGAAAATTTCAAAGTAGGCAGCTTAGTAAAATACCACCTTGATTACGCCAGTTTATCGGCCATCAACCCTAAGTTAATTTATTGCTCAATAACCGGTTTTGGTCAAGACGGACCCTATGCGCAAAGAGCCGGATACGACTTTTTGTTACAAGGTATGGGCGGACTGATGAGTGTAACAGGTGAGCCCGATCACCTACCTGGCGGTGGCCCACAAAAAGTTGGCGTAGCACTCACCGACATTCTCACTGGCATGTATGCCACCACAGCCATACAAGCGGCTATTATTGAGCGTGAAAAATCAGGGTTAGGACAGCATATAGATCTTGCCTTACTTGATGTGCAAGTTGCCTGTTTAGCCAATCAAGGGATGAACTATTTAGTCAGCCAGAACACCCCACAACGCATGGGTAATGCTCACCCTAATATTGTACCCTATCAAACCTTTCAGACTGCAGATGGCTTCATTATTTTAACCATAGGCAACGACTCGCAATTTGCAGATTTTTGTCAGGTGGCAAATTGCCAAACATTGATACATGACCCTCACTTTGTCACTAATCAAGCAAGAGTGCACAACAGAGATGTTGTTATTCAGCAATTGGCAAACATCATCAAAGCAAAAAAAAGTGAATTTTGGTTACAACAGCTAGAAATAAAGGGGGTGCCATGTGGCCCAATCAATGACATTGCCCAAGTCTTCGAAAACCCCCAAATAAAACATCGTAAAATGCTAGGTGAACTCACCCACCCCGTCAATGGCAAAGTGCCAACAGTGGCAAACCCCATCAACTTTTCTCGTACTCCTATCGTTTACCATCAGGCTCCACCCAACCTGGGAGAACATACTGAAAATGTGTTAATTGAGCTGCTAGGTTATGACACCAGCACGGTAACTGAATTACGAGAATCAAAGATTATTTAATAGACGTATCGACGAGATAGTCGCACTTCAATAGCAACGCGGTCTGTTCCAAAACCCATAAGATAACATTCGAACTGAGTGGTTATATTTAAGCTTAATAAGCCAATGTTATTAGCCACTGTGGATCGTTTACACTCTTGATGTCACTTTTGTCGGCTATCTTCCAACAGCCTGCAATGAATAGACCTAACACTTCCTCATTCTGAATAATTAACAGTACCGAATCCCTAGACCATGGCGCCACTTTCCATTGTTTAAACCATTGTTTAACGGGTTTGGAGTGATTGCTGCCTGCAGGTCTAAATCGCGCAGAATATCCACCTGAACGGATTAAGATAGGCCCCAAGTTTGGATTGACGGTTAGCTGTGATATCTGTTCAATTTGGACATCATTGATTTGGGTAAACGTTAAGCGCCCCATATTTTCAGGTAATTGTATACTCTCCTCTCCCTGCCAAATCTTATGTATTAAGACTTTTTCTAGACTGGCTCTTATCACAAATAACTGTTGATTAAACCGCCTAAACTGCCAGCCGTTCCATTGCAAAATTGGCTTAGCATCATCTGCAGCATTAAGCACCTCTGGCATAAGTTGATTTAACACCGCTAAAGAAGGGCTTTGAATTCCTAACTCAGATAACCAATAGCGCACCAACTGATGTAACCATGCCTGATCCAGCTGCTTCAGGGCAGGTAAATGGAGACTGTTAGCTGAGGCTTTTATTGGCTTAAGCTTTTCACAACATACTTCATCTAATAAACGTTGTTGTTCGGCACACATTGCGGCACTTCGCGCCACTGAACGGGATATTTCAGGCCAACGATGCTGTAAAACAGGCAAAACCTTATGGCGCAAAAAATTACGCTCAAAATCAGTATTTTGATTAGACTCGTCTTCACACCATTTCAAAATATGTTGCTGAGCATAGTCCACAATAGTGTGCTGTCTGATATCTAATAGCGGTCGATAAAATCCAACTTGTTTATTCGCATGTAATAAGCAAGGTGACACCCAAGCACGATTCATTGCCGATAGACCTTTAGGCCCTGCGCCTCGCTTTAACTGCAATAAAAAGGTTTCGAGTTGGTCATCTTGATGTTGTCCTAGAAGCACTTGACTATTCACTGGTGCTAATTCAACTAACTTGTTGTAACGCGCTTCTCTTGCTTGTGCCTCAAGGCTTTGTCTTGGTAGCGCTTCAACGGATACATTCGCAGTTTGAAACGCTATGTTTAATTGATTACACACTCGCTGACAGTGTGTTTGCCACTGATCAGCATGCTTGCTTAAACCATGGTGAATATGAATAGCACTGAGTTGAAAGTCGTGTTCACCTTTCTGTTTTATACTGTGAAGAGCATGCAATAAAACATGTGAGTCTAAGCCACCACTGTAGGCAACAATGATATGAGTCGCTGAGAAAAGCGGCTCACAACTGAGTTGTTCTCTTAGTGTACTCAAGACTGACATGGTGACTTACACCCTCCGATAACAAAAAAGCCATCTTTTCAGATGGCTCTACATAATATGTTTATTTATGCATTGATTTATGCTTTGATTTATAAAGTAGCACTGATTATTTAACAATAACCAAAAGACATCAATCGTTCATAACGTTGGGCTAACAATTCTTCGGTAGATAAACTAGCCAGCTGAGCTAATTGCTGCTTAAGCGTCGCTTTTAAGTTAGCTGCCATACTGTCATAATCTCTGTGCGCACCACCTAAGGGTTCATTCACAATTTGATTGATCAATCCTAACTCTTTGATTTTTTCAGCACTGACACCCATAGCTTCGGCAGCTTGAGGTGCCTTTTCAGCACTTTTCCACAAAATAGAGGCACAACCTTCTGGTGAAATAACGGAGTAAGTGCTGTATTGAAGCATGTTCACTCTATCGCCTACACCTATTGCCAATGCACCACCAGAGCCGCCTTCACCAATCACAGTGCATATGACTGGCACTTTCAAGCCAGACATAACTTTAAGATTACGGGCAATAGCTTCGCTTTGACCGCGCTCTTCTGCGCCTACTCCAGGGTATGCACCAGGAGTATCAATAAACGTAATAATAGGTAAATTAAAACGTTCAGCCATTTCCATTAGACGTAACGCTTTTCGATAACCTTCTGGTTTAGGCATGCCAAAATTACGTTTGATTTTTTCTTTAGTATCGCGGCCCTTTTGATGACCAATGATCATCACTGACTGCCCATCAATTTTAGCTAAACCACCAACGATAGCTTTGTCATCAGCAAAGGCCCTGTCACCAGCAAGTTCATCAAATTCGGTAAAAATACGTTCAAGATAGTCATAGGTATAAGGGCGCATTGGATGACGCGCAATTTGAGATACTTGCCAGGCGCCTAAGTCTGCAAAAATTTTGCGGCTTAATTCTGAACTTTTTTCTCGAAGTTTGGTGATCTCTTCTTCGATATTGAGATCGAATTCACCGCCTTGATTGACTAATCTCAACTCTTCAATCTTCGCTTCTAATTCAGCGATAGGTTTTTCGAATTCTAAAAAATTTACACTCATTGAACACCTAATAATAATTGTTTACGGCTTTCATACATACGCTTGCAAAAGTAAGTTAGTGAAATTCCAAGTCAACCTGAGGTTTACCCAATAGCTGTTGCAAGTCATATAGTAACTCATCTTGGGGTGTAACATACCACTGCGCACCCAAGGTTAAATCTACTTTTGCGTCTGGGTGTACATAATGTATCTGAACCGGACAACTTCCACCTTGATAAGGTTCCAAAATGGTTCGTAGTTTAGCCACACTTGACGGATTACACCAGCTTGATTCTAAATGAACTTGCAGACCCTTGGCATTTTTCTCACGGGCTTGGACTAAATCCATCACATCACGTGCCGCCATTGTATTGCCACCAGAGAACTCATCAAAGCTGACCTGTCCACTTATGACCAAAATTTTATCTTCCTGCAGTAATTCTTCGTATTGCTCAAACATATCAGGGAAAAACCTTACGTCTATCCTGGCGCTTTTATCATCTAATGTCACTAATGCCCAACGACGACCTCGTTTATTCGTCATCACTCTAACCCCTGATACTAAACCCACAGCATAAGCGGTTTGGTCTCTATTAGTTTGCTTTAGGTCAACTAAACGACAAGGTGCATAGTGTTTGATTTCACTCAGGTACTGATTGATTGGATGTCCTGTTAGATAAAGGCCTAACGTAGTTTTCTCGCCATCTAACCAGACTTTCTCAGGCCAAAGTGGTACATCAGCAAAGGCTTGCTGTACTTTTTCAGGCTCTGTGGTGAGTAAACCAAACATGTCTGATTGCCCCGATGTTTTATCTTTAGCATGTTGGCCTGCCGCTGCCAGTGCGTCGGGTAAAGAAGACATTAATGACGCACGGTGAGGGCCCAAATTATCCAATGCACCTGCCAGTACTAATTTTTCCAATATGCGCTTATTAATACGTTTAAGGTCGATTTTGGCACAAAAATCAAATAAATCATTGAACTTACCGGTATCTTCGCGTGCCTCAATAATAGCTTCGATCGGACCTTCACCGACCCCTTTGATTGCACCGATACCGTAGACAATGCGCCCTTCTTGATCCACAGTAAATTTATGACTGCCAGCATTCACATCGGGAGGTAAAATAGTTAATCCCATGCGATTACATTCATCAACCAAGGTCACAATTTTGTCTGAGTTATCCATATCCGCTGACATAACTGCAGACATAAATTCTGCAGGGTAATGGACTTTAAGCCATAAAGTTTGATAAGACACCAAAGCATAAGCGGCAGAATGTGATTTATTAAAACCGTATCCTGCAAATTTTTCTACTAGGTCAAATATTTTGATGGCAAGTGTAGGATCAATGCCATTATCTTTGGCCCCAGTCTCGAATGATTCCCGCTGTTTCTCCATTTCCTCTAGATTTTTCTTACCCATAGCACGGCGTAATAAATCTGCGCCACCCAAGCTATAACCCGACATGACCTGAGCAATTTGCATGACCTGCTCTTGATAAAGAATAATGCCATAGGTTGGCTGTAAAATTTCTTTTAAACACTCGTGTTGATATTCTGCATCAGGGTAGGAAACTTCTTCACGGCCATGTTTTCGGTCGATAAAGTTTTCAACCATACCTGATTGCAATGGACCTGGCCTGAACAAAGCTACAAGTGCAATGATATCTTCAAAAGAGTCTGGTTTGAGGCGTTTAATCAACTCTTTCATTCCACGGGATTCAAGCTGAAATACCGCGGTGGTCTCTGCATTTTGCAGTAGCCTAAAACATTTTGCATCGACAAGTGGGATAGCAGCAATATCAACATCAATGCCCTTTCCCTTTTTGATCATATCAGTCGCCCACTGAATGATGGTCAGTGTCCGTAACCCCAAGAAATCAAACTTCACTAAGCCAGCCGTCTCTACGTCGTTTTTATCAAATTGGGTGACCGGATTTTTACCTTCATCATCACAATAGAGCGGAGAAAAATCGGTTATTTTTGTAGGAGAAATCACCACTCCACCGGCATGTTTACCCGCGTTACGGGTACAACCTTCCAGTATACGACACATGTCAATCAGCTCTTTGACGTCTTCGTCTTGGTTGTACAACTCGGGTAAACGAGGTTCTTCAAGAAACGCTTTTTCTAGGGTCATTCCCGGTGTAGGCGGAATAAGTTTAGATATTCGGTCAACAAAACCATAAGGATGCCCCAAAACACGGCCCACATCACGCACCACTGCTTTTGCCGCCATAGTGCCGAAAGTAATAATCTGTGATACGGCATCACGGCCGTACATTTCGGCCACATGATCAATAACTTCATCACGTCTGTCCATGCAAAAATCGACATCGAAATCTGGCATCGATACGCGTTCAGGGTTCAAGAATCGTTCAAATAACAAGTCATATTCAAGTGGATCAAGATCGGTAATATCCAGCGCATAGGCGACCAAAGAGCCGGCACCCGACCCACGGCCTGGCCCAACAGGGATATTATTATCCTTACTCCATTGAATAAACTCCATTACGATTAAAAAATAACCGGGAAACCCCATTTGGTTGATAACGACAAGCTCAATTGCTAAACGCTCATCATACTTAGGACGTTTTTCTATTCGCACCTGCTCATCAGGGAACAAATACGCCAGGCGTCGTTCTAAGCCTTCTTTGGATACCTTGACCAAAAAGTCTTTAATATCCATACCGTCAGTGGGAAAATCAGGCAAAAAGTAAGTACCAAGCTGCACGGTGACATTACAACGTTTTGCAATTTCCACGGTATTTTGTATGGCTTCAGGGATATCAGCGAATAACGCAACCATTTCTTCAGACGTACGTAAGTATTGCTGCTCTGAGTATTCCTTAGGTCTGCGGGGATCGTTTAATGTGTAACCATCGTGGATAGCCACACGAATTTCATGGGCATCAAAGTTTTGTCTATCTATAAAGCAAACTTCATTCGTAGCAACCACTGGCAAGTCGAATTGTTGCGCCCAATCTACCGCTCGGTGAATATAGTCTTCTTCACCAGCCCTACCCGTGCGGGTCAATTCTAAATAAAAACGGTTCGCAAAGTGCTGTTGATAAAACTGTGTGACATTATGGGCAATATCCATATTACCTTTCATCAGCAACAGACCTAAATCACCCGCTTTACCCCCTGATAATATAATGATGCCTTGGTTGTGCTCCACTAACCAATCTCTGTCGATCACCGCTCTGTCTTTAATACTGCCACGTAAATAGGCTTTGGAGACTAACAGAGTGATGTTCTTGTAGCCTTTATTATCCAAGGCTAGCAAAGTAAGACGGAACAATGTCCCTTCCAACTCGTTACTTTGCACCCAAAAGTCCACACCAATAATAGGCTTGATACCGTTAGCGTGTGCTTGACTATAAAACTTAACCAAACCACACAAGTTCATTTGATCAGTAATAGCGACTGCAGGCATGCCCAATTCTTTAACATGGGCGATAAGAGGTTTGACATTATTTAGCCCGTCCAACATTGAATAATCGCTATGCACACGTAAATGTACGAAGTTAGCTGGGTTTTGTGGTAATTCTTGTGTCATTTAAGAGCCTGCTAACTGGCCGTCGCGCATAGCAAGAGATTGCTGCACCGGCTTAAAACTCATACGATATTCAGGGAGTGGTCCAAGCTTGGCAAGCTTAGCCAGATGATATGCTGTTGGATAACCTTTATGTTTGGCAAAGCCATACTCTGGGTATTGTTGATCTAGAGTTAACATTTCTTTATCCCGCGTCACTTTTGCAATAATTGAAGCAGCCGATATCTCAGCAATGAAACCATCTCCTTTAACTATGGCTTCACTAGAGTAACCCCATTTTGGACAACGATTACCATCAACCATTACGTGAGTCGGCTGGATCAACAATCCTTGTACCGCTCTGGTCATAGCGAGCATAGTAGCCTGCAAAATATTGAGTTCGTCAATTTCTTTGGGGCTGGCACGACCAATGGACCAAGCTAAAGCGTATTGCTTAATTTCGGCAGCCATAATATCACGCTTTTTCTCGGATAATTTTTTCGAATCGGCCAGCCCAAGAATTTTATGCTGTGGATCAAGGATAACCGCCGCAGTGACCACGTCCCCCACTAAAGGACCTCGGCCTACTTCATCGACGCCTGCAATCAGATGAATCATTTCTTTAAGTTGGCTCATGGCTTTAATCGGCTCATGGCTGTTGCTCAATCAAGTTAGCCACAGCAGTGGCAGACTGCATATCTGCATCTTGTTTAAGTGATTCATGTAAAGTTTCAAATTTGGTAATAAGTGCTTGTTGCTCATCACCGCTTTGCAAAGTCAACATAGGTAATAATAAATCACTTATTTTCTGTGGTGTCACATCGTCTTGCAACAACTCTGGAATTAACTTTTCGTCGGCTAATACATTAGGTAGAGCAAAGTATTTAGCTTTATAGAGATACTTCATCATTTGATACGTTAAACCGCTAAGTTTATAAGCTGTAACCATATTTTTCTTACATAACATGGCTTCAAGAGTTGCGGTACCAGAGGCGAGCAACACTGCATCTGAGGCAATCATGACTTCTCTAGCATGGCCTATTACAACTTGTATTGACAAATCAGGATTGTGGGTCTGGATATGTTGGTCTACTTGGTCTTTTCGCTGCCGATTAACCACAGGGATCAATATTTTTAAGTCCGCTATATCCGACTTTAATAGCAAACAGGATTGAATAAATACATCTATTAATGTACCAACTTCACGCTTCCTACTGCCGGGCAACAGAGCCAGGACTGTTGCACTTTCTTTAAGTTTTAAAGAAAGGCGGGCTTTCTGTTTATCGGGCTTGATAGCAATATCATCAGCCATGGTATGACCAACATATTCACAAGGGATGTGATGTTTGTCATACACTTGCTTTTCAAAAGGGAAAATACTTAATACTAAGTTGGTAGCTTTGGCTATCTTAAATATACGTTTTTCGCGCCAAGCCCATACTGTAGGGCTGACATATTGCACAGTTTTAATACCATGTTTTTTGAGTTTCAGCTCTAAACCTAGATTAAAGTCAGGTGCGTCAACACCAATGAACACATCAGGGGGATTAGCGAGAAAGTGATTTAAGATAGACTTGCGAACAAACAACAGTCTCCGGATACGGGATAAAACTTCGACCAATCCCATCACAGACAACTCTTCCATGTCAAATAAACTGTGGCAGCCTTGGGCCTGCATTTTTGGTCCAGCGATACCTTCAAAAGTAGCATTCGGATAACGCTTTTTGAGTTGTTTAATAAGACCGGCGGCAAGAATATCACCTGACGCTTCGCCGGCAACTATGCCTACCTTGAGTGCTTTTTCACTCTTCTTTTCGCTCCTCTCGAGGCATTGTTCGCTCATAAATTAGCGAACAATGCCTCGAGAGGAGCGACTAACAAAATCAGCCATATGTCTAACTTCTTGGGTATCACCCGCCAATTCAAATAGTTTTTCAACGGCTTCTGAGGCTCTATTGCCATTACGGTACAAAATTTTATAACCACGCTTGATTTGCATAATGGTTTCACTTGCGAAACCACGACGCTTTAATCCTTCAGCATTAACACCACGTGGCGTGCTATCGTTCCCTAACATGATATAAGGCGGCACATCAGCTAAAACAATTGCCCCTCCGCCAATAAAACTATGGTCACCAATATGACAAAATTGATGTGCAGCGGTCACACCACCCATAATCACCCAATTACCAATATGTACATGCCCAGCCAAGGTGGCTCCTGTAGCGAGTATGCTATTGTCACCAATGACACAATCATGGGCAACGTGTACGTAACACATGAGTAAATTATTGGAACCAATTTTAGTCACACTGTTATCTTGAGTAGTGCCTCTGTGTATAGTCACAGATTCACGGATAATATTATTGTTGCCTATAAGTAACTCAGTGGGCTCACCTGCATATTTTTTATCCTGACAATCTTCGCCAACAGAGGCAAATTGATAAATATGATTGCCTGTACCCATGCTGGTTTTTCCTTTTACTACCACATGAGATTCAAGCACAGTGTCATCACCTATTTTGACATCAGCGTCAATCAGACAAAATGCACCAACTGAGACATTTTTACCCAATTGGGCAGAGGGATGGATAATGGCAGTAGGATGGATCACCAGTTACATTTTCCTCATGGCACACATGAATTCGGCTTCACATGCAGCTTTGCCATCAACACTTGCCACACCATGAAACTTCCAAATACCACGACGCTCTTTAATTAATGTTACATCCATGTCCATACGATCGCCTGGCACTACTGGCATTTTAAAGCGTGCTTTGTCGATCCCAGCATACAGATACAAGTCGTCAGAATTTCCCGCTGTTTTAAAACCTAGGACGCCAGCAACCTGGGCTAACGCTTCTAGGATCATAACACCAGGGAATATCGGTTTACCCGGAAAATGTCCTGTAAAACAAGGCTCATTAAAAGTGATATTTTTATAAGCCGATATGGACTCATTGAGAGTGTAATCTGTCACTCTATCTACTAACAAAAAAGGATAACGATGGGGAAGCAACGCCATGATATCTTCTATTTCAAGAATGTTTACATTATTAGCCAAAAAGTGTTCTCCTAAACTAACCAGTCTGTAGTTAAATCACTACTGCTGCTGGCTTTTTTCCAATGCTTTAACACGCTGATTAAGGCTAGTAATACTTCGTAATGCTACTATGTTTTTGCGCCATTCTCTATTGGCGGAAGCGGGTATACCAGACGAGTAGACACCAGGCTGTGAAATACTTTTGGTGACCATACTCATACCAGTAAAAACGACATTGTCAGAAACAGTAATATGGCCATTAATACCCACTAAACCGGCCATGCTGCAATTTTTACCAATAACTGTGCTACCTGCAATTACAGAACAAGCTGCCATTGCAGTATTTTCACCAATTTCAACGTTATGGGCAATTTGGCATTGATTATCAATGATTACACCATCAGACAAAATAGTATTATCTAACGCGCCACGATCAATTGTAGTACTAGCGCCAATTTCTACTCTGTCACCGATGATAACACTGCCAAGTTGTGGAATTTTAATCCACTTACCATTATCGTTCGCATAACCAAAACCATCACTACCAATCACGGTGTTAGCTTGAACCAAACAATCTGTGCCTATTACCACATCATGATAAATAGACACATTGGCCCATAATTTCGTATTGGCACCTAGGCGTGCGTTTTTACCCACAAAACATCCCGGACCAATAACAACATTACCCCCAAGTTTGGCGCCTGCCTCTATAACAGCATGAGCGCCAATTTTAACATCTTTACCCAATTCAACATTTTCCCCAATGACAGCGTAAGGTGATATCTCGTGTGCGGGTGCCGGAGTGGTGTCTAGTAATTGTGCTGCCTTTGCAAACCCAACATAGGGGTCGCTCATAACTAGGGCGGAACAATTACAATGAGGTAATTCGTCTGGATGCAAAATCACGGCTTGTGCCATCGTATCCTGAAGCTGACCTCGATACTTTTTATTCGACAAAAATGAAACCTGACCGCTGCCAGCTTTCAATAAAGTAGATAATCCAGAAATAATTGTATCTTGGGTATCAGGCCCTGATAGGTGCAATTGTGCACCTATGCTTTGAGCTAATTGAATAAGACTAATTGCGTGACTCAAAATACCTCCGTTCGAACCACTAAGGTTATTTAGTTAATTTTACCAACTTGCTCTAGAACCAATTGAGAAATATCGTTGTCTGGGTTGATAAAGGCCACAGAATTAGAATTCAATATGACATCGTATTTTCCTTTAGATGCTACGGCATCAATGCCTTGCTTAATCAAACCTAACAACTTGTTTTGTTCTTCTTGTAAACGCGCTTGGATTTCTTTCTGCAAAGGTTGGGCTTTGGCCGTGTATTCTTCACGTAAAGCAATAATTTTGCCTTCAAGTTCAGTTTTTTCTTTTTCGCTCATTGTGGCAGCATCACGCTGATTTTTTTCTAGATAATATTTAATGTCTTTTTCGAGACGACTCACTTCTTCTGTCTTATCTTTAAATTGTGCAGCGATTGTTTCTTGGATGTCAGCAGCTTGTGGCATAGCCTGAAAAACACCTTGTACATTCACTGCACCAATTTTTTGTTCAGCGAAGACAGATGTGCTAGCCATAGCTGTGGTTAATAATGCACCTGCAATTAAATTTTTTGTAAAATCTTTCAAAATAAACTCCTAGTTGATAATTGTTTTTGGTCGGTTTGCCAACCAGAAATTAAAATGTTTGCCCTATGTTGAAGGTGAAGAATTTAGAATCATCGCCTTCTCTTTCTTGTATTACTTTCGAGAAACTAAATACCATAGGCCCCATAGGTGATAGCCATTGTACAGAAACTCCACCTGAAGCTCTATAGAGGGTTGGGTCACTATAATCAATTAATCCATCATCACTATATGAACTAATCAAATTTAAGTCTTTATAACTGTCATAATCAAACTCAGTATCCCAAACATTACCTGCATCCAAAAATAAGCTAGTACGCACAGAGTTATCAAAGTCTACCTCAACAAAAGGGGTGGGTACGATTAACTCAATTCCACCTAATATCATGGCATTACCACCTAATGAACGTGAAGAAATAGAGATTGAATCATTTGAATTATCGCCTAAAATCACTTTACCATTGGGGTCGGTAACGATTGTTGATGGTGTCACTTGTATACCACGAGGTCCAACTGTATTGTTTTCGAACCCTCTTAATGAATCTGAACCACCTGCTGTAAAATGTTGAGTAAAAGGTAATATTTGGTCAATACCACCTACATTCCCATAACCATTACCATAGCCCATTTTTAAACGTGCTAAGAAAGACCAGCGTTGATTGCGTGATAATGGGAAATACCATTTGCCATCTATTTCAGTCTTAAAATAGTTTACGTCTGAGTTAGGTGTAGTCATACCAAATGAGGCACGTTGTGACGAACCTGCGGTTGGGAACACACCTCGGTTTAAGGTAGTACGTGACCAAGCGACTGAAGCAAGAAAACTATCATAATTAATGGGAGCATCTGGATCATTTTCATCTACAAACTGGTTATTAAAGCGCGTAGTTTGCACAAAAGGTTGTCTCTGAAAAAGCTCTACTGTGCTGTAAGTTAAACCAAAATTAATTCTGTTAAATTGGTCAATGGGATAACCAATATTACTGCCTAGTGAAAACTGTTTACTGTTGTACTGAATGAGGTTAGCAGAGCTACCATCAAATTCACTATAAGACACTGAACCACCTAAACTGATCCCATCAATGGTAAAATATGGGTCTGTGTATGACAACTGCACACTCTTCTGATACGAAACCGTACTCACATTAAATGCAATACGTTTACCTGTGCCTAAAAAGTTATCTTGCTGAATTCCTGCATTTAAACTTAACTTAGTACGATCGCCATAACCTATGCCCGCATTAAAGGCTCCAGAAGGCTGCTCTTTAACTGTGAAATTCACATCAACTTTATCTATTTCGCCAGGTAAACGAACCGTTTCAAAGTCTACATTTTCCATATACGTTAAACGCGAAAGGCTATTTTTAGACGATTCTAATGTAGCAGTAGATAACCAAGAGCCTTCCATCTGAGAAACCGATTGGCGAAGTACTTCATCAGCAGTACTATTATTTCCTGTAAAATTTATTCGTCGCACATATATGCGTTTACCAGGATCTACGGACAAAATTAATTTTACGGTTTTATCTTCCTCGTTGATATCTGGAATAGTCGTGACAGTGGGATAAGCATAACCATATCGACCTAAGTATTTACTAATGAATTCTTCAGTGTATGTGACTTCAGCTTGATTATATAACTCGCCTTTAGTTAACGGTAATACAAGTTCGATATAATCTTCATAACCCAATAAGTCACCCATTAGTTCTACGTCAGATATTGTGTATTGCTCACCCTCATTGACGTTTAAGGTCACATAGATGCCTGTTTTATCCGGCGTCATGGATACTTGGGTAGAATCTATATTAAAACGCAGATAGCCACGATCTTTGTAATGGCTAGTAATAGTTTCCATATCGCCAGTTAATGTTTGTTTCTGATAGCGAGTTTCTGATAAAAAGTCCCACCATGGTGTATCAAATTTCAATTCAACCAGTTCTAACAACTCAGGATCACTGAAAGACTCATTACCCACTATATTTATCTGTTGAATTTTAGCTGAATCGCCTTCTTCGAATAACAATTTAAGGTCAACCCGATTTCTCGGTAGTGGTGTAATAATCGCCGTCACGTCAGCGTTATATTTACCTATGCTGTAAAAAAAGTCTTTTAAACCATTCTCAATAGAGGTCAAAACAGTTTTATCTAAAGGTTCCCCTACCAAAATATTGGCATCATTTAGACTTTCTTGTAATTGCTCATCTTTAATATCATCGTTGTCTTCAAATACAATATTACTAATAGTAGGTCTTTCAGAGACGCGCACCAAGAGTGTGTTTCCATCACGAAATATTTTAATATTTTCAAAATGACTAGAAGAATACATAGACCTAATAAGCTGTGAAACCCTAAAGCTATTCATCTCATCGCCAACTGTAACAGGCAGATAAGTCAAAGCTGCGCCTAAAGCAACACGCTGTAAACCTTCAATTCTAATATCTTTAACGACAAATTCACTGCTCGGGGCTGCTTTCGCGAAGCTAGCAATGGATAAAATTAATCCCGCAACAACTAACTGTTTAAACTTCATTTAATAATATTCTTCCTAAACGCACAAAACATGTTGTGCATGGTCAAATCGACCGATAAAAATTATATTCGCGTAATGTCATTTACTATCGCGATGCTCATTAATAGCAGTAACAATACGCCACCAATTTTAAATCCTACTTCTTGTACTGATTCTGGAACAGGCCGTCCACTAATAAGCTCTATAAAATAATAGAGTAAGTGTCCACCATCAAGTACTGGCAGAGGTAAAAGGTTAATTATGCCCAAATTAATGCTAATTAACGCTAAAAAGCCTAAAAAATACACTAGACCTAAGCTGGCACTCATACCTGCACCTTGAGCAATCGAAATAGGACCACTCAAATTCTTCACAGATACATCACCTGTTATCAGCTTACCAAGCATCTCAATACTGAGTGTCATCAAACGCCATGTTTTGTCCATCGCTTTTGACATAGCTTTTACAACGCCATATTGATGAACAAACACAACCCCCTCTGGCCATGGTTCAAGAGTAGGAGAAAACCCCATATACCCTTTTGCAGTTTGTTCTCCAGTTTTACTACCAATAGTTCCATTTAAGCTTATGATTTTATCATTTCTAAGCACATTAGCTTGAACAGTTTGATTAGGTCTTGTTGAAACATAACCCACTATTTGTTCCCAATTTTGCATACTAGTTCCATCTAAACTGAGAATTTTGTCATTTGTTTGGAATCCAATGATCTGTGCAGCAGAGCCATCTTCAATATATCCCAACACATTTTGCACTTTAGGCCGAAAGGGAACGAGACCCAAGCTAGCAAAGACCGAGGTTTTATCTGGGTCGAACTCCCACTGACTTAAGTTAATGGTAGCTGAGCGTTCATAAAAGCTTTCATCATCTGTCCATTTAACTAGCATCTCATTGTTGCCAATAAATGACATAAACTCATAAGCGACATCTTCCCAGTCGACTACTTGGCGATCCCCGACTTGCGTAAAAATGGCATTCTGAGGAATGTTACTTTGGCTGAAAACACTATCAGGTTCAATATCACCGACAACAGGCTTAATAGTTTGTAAACCTATTAGGTACATAACGAACAAAGCAAATATTGCAAACAGAAAATTCACAGCCGGCCCTGCAGCGATAATAGCAATACGTTTCAACACATGCTGACGATTAAAGGCGTAGGGTAAGTCTTTTTCACTTACTTCATCAACCCTTTCGTCAAGCATTTTCACATAGCCGCCCAATGGAATAGCCGCGATCACATATTCGGTACCTAGCTTGTCTGTTCTACGCCATAAGGCTTTTCCGAAACCAATAGAGAATCGTTCGACTTTCACTCCGCATCTGCGAGCGACCCAAAAATGGCCCCATTCATGTACCGCCACTAAAATGCCTAAAGCGACGATAAAAGAAGCAAAACTAATTAGAAAACTCAAGTTCCAACCTTCTGCATCGAAGACTGACTAATATTCCCGATAATATTCAAACCGAGCCTTCGGGCAGCGTTATCACTTTCGATTACGGCTTCAATAGTGTCTAGGTTGTGAGGTGATGTTTGTTGCAAACATTCTTCATTCACTTGTGCAATTTGTATAAAACCAATTTTCCCTTGTAAAAACGCATCTACTGCCACTTCGTTTGCTGCATTAAGCGTGGTAGTGGCATACTGCCCAGCATTACTTGCTTGCATAGCGAGTATCAGATTAGGATAACGCTCAGCTTCAGGCTCTGTAAAAGTAAAATTAGATAATTGATTAAAATCTAAAGGAGAGACACCGGATTCGACTCTGTCGGGAAAAGCCAATGCATGAGCAATAGGTGTTCGCATATCCGGATTACCCATTTGAGCCAACACCGAGCCATCTATGTATTGCACCATAGAGTGAATAATACTTTGCGGGTGTAACACAACCTCAATATCAGATGATTCAAGCCCAAACAACCACTTAGCCTCAATAAATTCTAAACCTTTATTCATCATAGTAGCAGAATCAACTGATATTTTTCGTCCCATGTCCCAGTTAGGATGGGCGCATGCTTGGTCTGGTGTGACATGATGCAGCTTACTTAATGGCAAATTCAAAAAAGGTCCACCTGACCCCGTTAAAAGAATTTTACTGATACCTGAAGAGCTCAGTTCACCGTATTTAAAATCAGTCGGTAAACATTGAAAAATAGCATTATGTTCACTGTCTATGGGTAAAATTTCAGCGTTATATTTGTTTGCGGCTTGAATAAATAAGTCACCAGACATGACTAACGATTCTTTATTAGCCAACAACACTTTTTTACCCGCTTTGACCGCCACCAAGGTAGGTAACAGTCCAGCAGCTCCTACTATAGCGGCCATCACTATATCCACTTCCGGTGCACCAGCAATTTGCTCCAGTGCCTCATGGCCGGCTAACACTTCACATGTAAGTAGATTCTCTGAGAATAACTTTTTAGCTGCTTCGAATTGCTTAGGATCGGCAACCACCACATATTCAGGAGAACATAGTTGAGCTTGCTGCAATAACAACTCAACATTGCTGTTAGCCGTCAATGCGAAGACACTAAACAACTTGGGGTGGCGCATCAGCACATCAATAGTGCTTTTACCTATAGAGCCTGTCGCACCCAGAATGGTAATATTTTGCATCAAGCCATCCACATGACATAACAAAATGCAAAAACAGGAAATGCCGCAGTCAAGCTGTCAATCCTGTCCATAACACCACCATGTCCAGGCAGTAATGTTCCACTATCTTTTAGACCAGCACAGCGTTTAAACATACTTTCATTTAGATCGCCTAAGGCAGAAACCCCAACAGTTAATGCACCTACCAATATATGTAGCCAGATACGGGATGAGTCAAGTTGATAATGTAATGCAGCAAAAGCAATAATGGCTGAAGATGCAAAAACACCTCCCATAAGGCCTTCAATGGTCTTACCTGGCGAGACTTCAGGCCGCAACTTATGTTTTCCAAATTTCACGCCAACAAAAAAAGCACCAATATCAGCGGCCCAAACAATACCCAACACATAAAAAATTAAAGATGCGCCGTAGTATGGATCAACATCGTACAAACTTGTGCGAAGTGAAACAACTGCAACCCAGGTCGGTATGAGAGTTAAAAAACCAAATGTACCTCGGAGTATTTTACTGGTATTCCACACAGAACTGTATCTGGGATAGGCAATAATCATCGCCAAGGACACTACCCACCATATGACCGCTATGGATAGTATGTAGGTATATAAACTATTTAGCTGACCTTGATACCAAATTAAATCTGAAGGCAGCACATATGACAATATCAGGCAGACTGCAACGACTAGTGCGGCATAGGTATTTTTTATGAAAGTGCGGGTCATACCCGACATACTTGACCATTCCCAAGCACCTAGGCCCATAACTAATGCAATCATAATTTCAAAGCTGAATAGGGGTAAATATAAAATGGCAAATAACGCCAAAGGGGCAAGAATGAGCGCGGTGATAATCCGTTTTTTTAGCACGGATTCTTCTCACATTTATTGATTTTATTTTTACTAATCATTAACTTACTTGCTCTGAGGTTTTACCGAAACGTCTATGACGTTCATGAAAAGCGTCCACCGCAGCTTGGAAAACGGCTTCATTAAAATCTGGCCAAAAGTCTTCTGAGAAATATAATTCAGCATAGGCAATTTGCCATAACAAAAAATTACTGACTCTTTGTTCCCCACCGGTGCGGATCAATAAGTCTACTGAGGGTAAACTTGCTACACAGGTATGACGTGCAAATGTATCTTCGTCGATATCTGCCACATCAACTTGACAAGCTTGTACTTGTTTAATTAACTCTTTAGCCGCATTCACTATGTCCCATCGACCGCCATAGTTGGCGGCAATATTTAAAACTAGACTATCATTTTTTTCAGTAAGAGCCTCTGCTTCGCTTATCCTATTAACCAGTTTACTATCAAACCGACTCATATCACCAATTATGTTGAGCCTGACATTATTTTTATGCAGTTTTTTAACTTCACTGCCAAGCACCATCTTAAAGAGTTCAATTAGCACCCCAATCTCTTCGGATGGTCGGTTCCAATTTTCACTGCTAAAAGCAAACAGTGTGAGCACTTTCACACCATTTTTTAATGCATAGGAAACAGCTGCTCGCACTGCTTTAACACCCGCTTTATGACCAAAAGTGCGGATTTTGCCTTTTTTCTTAGCCCAGCGGCCGTTGCCATCCATGATAATAGCAACATGTTGTGGCATCGTGGGTTCGAGTAATGGTTCAGATGAATTCATTATCAGTTATAGCTCAATCACACTTCCATTAAGTCTTTTTCTTTTGCTACTAAAATTTCATCAATTTCCTTTACAAAAGCATCGGTTAGTTTTTGAACATCATCTTCACCACGACGGCTGTCATCTTCACTGATTTCTTTTTCTTTCAATAATTCTTTTATATCACTATTCGCATCACGACGAATATTACGGACAGCTACTTTACCTTGTTCAGCTTCACTACGCACAACACGAATCAAGTCTTTACGGCGCTCTGCAGTCAAAGCAGGCATTGGTATACGCATAACAGAACCTGCACTCATAGGATTAAGACCTAGGTCTGATTGCATAATGGCCTTTTCAACCGCTTTTGCAGAACTTTTATCAAACACTGTTAGTGCTAACGTCCTAGAATCTTCTGCAATGATATTGGCTAGCTGTTTAAGTGGCGTGTCTGAACCGTAATAAGGCACCATAATGCTATCGAGTAGGCTTGGATGTGCTCGGCCAGTTCGAATTTTTGAAAGTTGCCCCTTTAACACGCTGATACTTTTTTCCATGCGCTGACGCGCGTCATCATTAATTTCGTCAATCACAATAGTTTTCCTTTTTCTACTTTATTTGTTTTATTTCTTCAGTATGGCAAATCAACGTACCTACATTTTCGCCCATTACAACCGCTCTCATACAGCCAGGTTTATTCATGTTAAACACACGAATGGGTACATTATGATCGCGAGCAAGAGTGAAGGCTGCCAAATCCATTACTTTTAATTCTTTGTCTAGCACTTCATCATAAGACAATACTTTGTATAATTTTGCTTCTGGATTTTTGGCTGGATCATCGTCGTATACGCCATCTACTTTGGTCCCTTTTAATACTGCATCCGCTTCAATTTCAATTCCGCGTAAACAAGCAGCAGAGTCAGTAGTAAAGAAGGGATTCCCCGTACCCGCAGAAAAAATCACTACGCGACCAGACTTTAGTAAACTGATGGCCTCTGCCCAGTTGTAGTTGTCACACACACCATTTAAAGGAATAGCGGACATCAAACGGGCGTTAACAAAAGCACGGTGCAATGCATCACGCATTGCAAGACCATTCATAACAGTAGCTAACATACCCATATGGTCACCAACTACACGGTTCATACCAGCTTTGGCCAAACCTTCTCCTCGAAACAGGTTACCACCACCAATAACCAAACCCACTTCAACACCCAACTCAACTATTTCTTTTATTTCTTGTGCCATGCGCTCTAGCACTTTTGGATCGATGCCAAAGCCTTCATCTCCCATTAATGCTTCACCACTGAGTTTTAACAATATTCTTCGATAAGCGGACTTGGGTGCGATACTCATAGAGTGACATTTCCTAAAGGTGATAAAAGGCTGTGATGTTAGGGCCTATAGGCCTATCGTACATATACCTGTGTTGTTTTAAAATAACAGATACCAAACAATACAGGTATATATAAAAAAGCACCTCAATTTGAGGTGCCAGTATTATACCCAAACAACTATAAAATGCATGTCTCAGCGTAAATTAAAATTGATATTGGTATTCATGCTTGTAGCATTTTTATTTTTTAACAGCTTCCATTTGAGCAGCCACTTCAGCTGCAAAGTCTTCTTCTTTTTTCTCGATGCCTTCACCAACTTCAAAACGTACGAAGTTAATGACGTCAGCACCTTTTGATTTAAGTAAATCAGCAACCAGGATAGAAGGATCTTTAACGAAAGGCTGGCCTGTCAAACTGATTTCACCAGTAAACTTCTTCATACGACCAGAAACCATTTTTTCTGCAATCTCAGGTGGTTTGCCAGATTGAAGAGCAATATCAAGCTGAATTTCTTTTTCTTTAGCTACGACTTCAGTAGGCACATCTTCAGGCTTTACAAAGAATGGGCTAGAAGCAGCAACATGCATAGCGATGTCTTTAGCTAATTCTTCATCACCACCTTGTAAAATTGCAATAACACCAATACGTGCGCTGTGAACGTAAGCACCAAGGTTATCACCTTCAACAGTAACAACACGACGAGGGCTGATGTTCTCACCGATTTTAGCTACTAGGGTATCACGTAATTCGCTGATTTTAACGCCATCGACTTCAGTACTATTGAGTGTGTCCATGTCGTTAATCTTATTGGCAAATGCCACTTCAATTAATTTTTGACCGAACGACACAAAACCATCATCACGAGCAACAAAATCAGTCTCACTGTTCACTTCCATCATAGTTGCTACACCTTTAGCAACTTTAGTCAAAATCACACCTTCAGCGGCAATACGACCTGCCTTTTTAGCGGCTTTCGCTTGACCATTCTTACGCATATTTTCGATTGCCAGCTCAATATCACCATCAGTTTCAACCAATGCTTTTTTACAATCAAGCATGCCGGCGGCTGTACGCTCACGCAATTCTTTTACTAGGGCTGCAGTCACTGCCATTTTCGTTTCCTCACCAAAATAATTTGTATGACTCATTCAAACTAATCAATTAAACAAATTATATGAAATTAAGATTTAAAAACAGGGGCATAGGCCCCCGTTTAATTTATTCGTGTTAGGTAGCAGATGCTCGCTACCTAGAGTGTCGTTTATCTCTAAGCGGATTACTCAGCAGCTTCTACGAACTCACCTTTTTCAGCTTGCGCTTCTAGGTTTTGATCACGGCCATTGATAACAGCATCAGCTGCAGCATTTAGATAAAGTTGAACAGCACGGATAGCATCATCATTACCAGGTACGATGTAATCAACACCGTCTGGGTTTGAATTAGTATCAACAATTGAAACAACTGGGATACCTAAGTTGCCAGCTTCAGTGATAGCAATGTGCTCATGGTCTGCATCAACAACAAATAACACGTCTGGTAGACCACCCATGTTTTTGATCCCACCAAGGCTAGTTTCAAGCTTGGTCATCTCGCGCGTGAGCATTAACACTTCTTTTTTGGTCAATTTTTCAAACGTACCGTCTTGGCTTTGCTGTTCAAGTTCTTTTAAACGTTTGATTGACTGACGAACTGTTTTCCAATTAGTTAACATACCGCCTAACCAGCGTTTGTTAACATAGAATTGGTCACATTTGTCTGCTGCGTCTTTCACTGCATCACTTGCAGCGCGCTTAGTACCAACAAAAAGGATTTTACCTTTCTTAGAAGCTATGTTACCAACGAAGTTAAGTGCTTCGTTGAACATAGGAACTGTTTTTTCTAGATTGATGATATGGACTTTATTACGTGATCCAAAAATGAAAGGTTTCATTTTTGGGTTCCAATAACGGGTCTGGTGTCCAAAGTGTACGCCTGCCTGAAGCATGTCGCGCATAGATACATTTGCCATTATAAAAATTCCTTAATAGGGGTTAGGCCTCCATACATCCCAGTTCTCGATCCACTTAGAAAAGCTCTTAGTAGACACCCCGAAAAATGTGTCGATGTATGTGTGATATTTACGCTAATTTACTTAGCTTCTTCGCGATAATTACGTAGGGGGTCACACCTCCATTAATTTCAGCGGTGCATTTTATAGCATGGGGGTGATATATATTCAAGTTAAGTATTAATAATAACGATTAAAATCAACCAAAAATCTTTACCCTAAGCTAAAGATTTTATTACATAAAAATCAGTATTCGCCCTGAGTCAAAATAAATGAAAAACATTTGCGCAACGAATATTCATAGTTACTTTGGGGAAATCAGCAATCTGACTGTTCTCAGCCTAAGCAACCTTAGTTATTGGCTAACTTAAAAACACCAATATAGAGCGTATCTTTGTTAGTACCTATTCGGGGGTTCGGTTTCTTGAACCCTTTATAGTCGCTTCAAAAAAGATTAATTATTAAAATTAAACAATAACCAAACGCAAAAATCACATAGCTTAATCAGAAACTAGCGTCCTGTGATTGAGCACAAATAGACAATTTAATAACCATCTTTATTCAGCTCTGGCAGGATTCACTCCGAAAAGATACAATAGTGTTTATTAAACGAATTGTATTTAGTAGGAATAGAGCATTGCCTGTCACAATTAAAACACCAGCTGAAATTGAGAAAATGCGCGTCGCTGGACGCCTTGCTGCAGATGTATTGCAAATGATTGGTGAATATGTCAAAAAAGGTGTGACCACCAATGAGCTGAATCAGATTTGTCACAATTATATTGTTGATGTCCAAAAGTGCATTCCTGCTCCTCTTAATTATGGCAACCCACCTTTTCCAAAATCTGTTTGTACTTCAGTCAATCATGTTATTTGCCATGGTATTCCTGCTGATAAGCAACTCAAAGATGGAGATTCAGTTAATATTGATGTAACTGTTATTAAAGACGGTTATCACGGCGACACATCAAAAATGTTTGTGGTAGGAAAAGCCTCTATAATGACTGAAAGACTGATCAGGGTGACGCAAGAGTCTTTGTATAAAGGAATAAAAATGGTCAAGCCTGGCGCTCGTTTAGGAGACATTGGCCATGTTATTCAACAATATGCTGAAAGTCACAATTATTCAATTGTGCGTGAATATTGTGGTCATGGTATAGGTGCCAACTTTCATGAAGACCCTCAAGTAGTGCATTACGGAAAGCCTAACACCGGAGAAACTCTTGAAGAGGGAATGTGCTTTACCATTGAACCGATGATCAATGCAGGTAAACGTTATTCAAAAGTATTACCTGATAAATGGACTGTCGTCACCAAAGATCGGAGTTTAAGCGCACAGTGGGAACATACCTTGCTGGTCACTGCCAACGGCGTCGAAATTTTGACCCTACGAGACGACGAAGATATTGAACGTATTATCAATCACTAGCTCTGTATCACGCTGGTCATCATTCATCAAACCTTATGACAAATAATCATTACTTGCTGTAAATAGTTATTTGTCATAACCCGTGATTCACGTAATTTGTGTTAATTGATTAGGCCACCACTCATTTAAAGGTATTCACGTTGTCTCTACACAGCCTACTTAACCAAATAAAACTGATCAACAATGCAGATAATATTGCTGCGTACAAAACCATAGTGGCAAATAGTTACGAATGGCTAGAGAGTGAATTGAGTACAGGAGAAGTCACAGGGCTGGTGTTAGGCAGGGCCACATTAGCCGATGCATTACTGAGGCATATCTGGCAATTAATGGACTTGCATCTTGAGCATCATTTAGCCTTAATTGCAGTAGGTGGATACGGAAGAGGACAACTACAACCTCACTCAGATATCGATTTGCTAGTGCTAAGCAAAAAATCGTTATCAAAAAAACAACAAGAACATATAAGTCAGTTTATTACACTTTTATGGGATATTGGATTAGATGTTGGGCAATCAGTGCGTACCATCAAAGAAACGTTTCAGCTAGCGAAACAAGACGTCACTATAGCGACAAACTTAGTCGAAGCACGTTTATTAATTGGCTGTGAAGTGACTTTTGAAGACTTACAAGAAAAACTCAACTCACGGAGCTATTGGAGCAGCAAAGATTTTTTCTTGGCAAAATATCAAGAACAAAAAGAACGTCATCGAAAATTTAAAGACACGTCATATAACTTGGAGCCTAACGTCAAAGAAAGCCCTGGTTGCTTAAGAGACATCCAATCTATAGGTTGGGTGGCAAAGAAGCATTTTAACGCGACAGATGGCAAAGACTTAGTGGCACATGGTTATTTTAATCAACAAGAATTTGATGAGTTAATAGAATGTCGTGAAAGCCTTTGGCGGATTAGGTTTGCTTTACACATTGTGGCTGGTCGCAGTGAAAACCGCTTATTATTCGATTATCAAACAGATGTTGCCACACGATTAGGTTATGGCGACGAAGGGAAAGCGTCAGTAGAGCGCATGATGAAAGCCTTTTTCAGAACCGTTAGGCGTATTAGTGAATTGAACAAAATGTTAATGCAACGCTTTAGCCAAGATGTTCTTAACTTGAACGTCAAACAACATATTAAAATCAATACAAACTTTGAACTACTCGACGGTTATATTGCCCCGACGAAAGATAACGTATTCGCCTCTCCAGAAGCTATTTTACAATTTCTACTATTGATTGCAGATACTCCTCAAATACAAGATTTACATTCTGATTGTTTGCGCCAATTACGCTTGGCAAGACGAGAGTTTCGACAGCAATATTATGTAGAACGGGCAGAATGTCGTGAGTTATTTTTAAAATTAGCCAAACACCCAGACTTTTTTGCGTTAGGCTGGGATATTATGCATAAGCATGGCATTTTGCAGGCTTATATCCCTCAGTGGGATAACATAGTGGGCATGATGCAATTTGATCTATTCCATGCTTACACAGTTGACGAACATACTCATCGATTGGTCAAGAATATTTATCATTATTCACAACCTGAGAATAAAGAATTCCCTCGTTGTGGGAATATAGTCAAAAACCTAGATAAGCCAGAGCTGTTATATATTGCTGCCATTTATCATGATATTGGAAAGGGCCGAAATGGTGACCACTCTAAACTGGGCGCAGTGGACGTAGCAGAGTTTTGTCGACACCATGACATCAATGCTATCGATACTGAACTCATTAGATGGTTAGTGGAAAGTCATCTGTTAATGTCTGTCATCGCACAAAGACGAGATATTTACGACCCGACAGTGATCAACGAGTTTGCACAAGCGGTGCGTACCCACAACAATTTAAACCACTTATATGTGTTAACCCTCGCCGACATTCGGGCAACCAATGACAATCTATGGAACGATTGGAAAGCAACACTCTTAAGAGAATTATATTTACTCACACAAAAGGCCTTAGACAATGGTTTAGAGTGCAAAGTGGCGTTACAAGACAGGATCAGCGAACATCAAGCCCAAGCGATGGCCTCTATGCTTGACAACGGCATGAACGAGACGCAAATATTACAGTTTTGGCAACGCCTCAGTGATGATTATTTTACTCGTTTTAAACCAACACAGATCGCATGGCATGCTAACCTCATATTAGCCGCTCACCCTATGACCGATGACTTTTTGATGGTTGGCACCAGTGCTGACACGTCTAAAGCAGGTGCTGAATTAATGGTATATGGTAAAGATAGACCCATGATGTTTGCTCAAATAGCGTCTGTGCTAGATAGCCGAAATTGCTCTATCCACGATGCACAAATCATGCGTACACAAGATGGCTTTATATTTGATAGCTTTACTATATTTGAACATAACGGCGATAGGATCACCTCTGAATCACGTTTAAACAGTTTACGAGAAGCCGTAGAAACTCAGTTAAATAAACCTGGCGAAGAACACATCAACAGACGCAAAATGTCACGTCAAATGAAGCAGTTGGATGTAAAAACCAAAATTAGATTCTACCCTAGCCAAACCAATGTCACCTTGATTGAGCTTGAAGCCCTAGATGCACCGGGGTTACTTGCTAACATAAGTGAACAATTTATTGCCTTTAATTTCAAGTTGCATCAAGCCAAAATATCCACTATTGGAGAGCGTGCAGAAGATTTATTTATTGTGAGTAACGAGTTTGACCAGCCACTGACTCACACAGAACAAGTGCAGTTAAAGAAACGACTGTGTGACGCTTTAGATTAGAATTGTGGGATAACCTGCTGACTAAAAGTATTACCGTTGTGGTGCATCTTAAAACTGCAAATTTCAGAACAAAAAAAAGACGAACAGGGCTATCAAGTTAATGGGTACTTGCCATTAGCGGTCTTAGCTATTACCCAATAAAATTGGTTTTGATAGTCTGCTTTGGCATGTGAGTAGCATCGATAGATTGAACTCACACACCTCAATGGCCCGGCCCTACAGCAATTTCTACATACTGTCGTTGCGTGCTAAAAGGTTGGGATTTTTTTCACATAATCCAATTCTCTGACCCTGTTTACTTGTTTTACTTGTTTTACTTGTTTTACTTGTTTTACTTGTTTTACTTGTTTTACTTGTTTTACTTGTTTTGCTTTATCAACTTAGACTTGCGGCAAGGAAAGGCGCAAGATAAATGACACCGGTCTTGTTTGTGAACCGAAAATACTTTTAGTTCATATTTAGTTGTTGGGCAAACAAGGTACTGATGGGCTGCTTATCTAAACTTTGATGACTTAGCAAGTTTGTAATCACCTCGGCCTCTAGCGCATAGCAAAAATAATGCCCCTGAATTATCGCCCCGTCAAATTGTGCTAAAAGAAACAGTTGTTCTTCATGTTCGACACCTTCTGCAACCACTTCTAGGTCGAGATCTTTTGCCAGCTGATATATATTTTTTACCACTTTGTAATTCAAATTATTCAGTTTGATATCCTTAACAAAGCTTTGATCTATTTTTAAGGTATCAAAAGAGAATTGGGTTAAGTAACTAAATGAAGAAAAGCCCACCCCAAAGTCATCGATAGCAATGGTAATTCCCAAACCCTGTATCTGCGTGAGAATTTTCTGACATTTGGAGAAATTTTCTATCAGTACGCTCTCGGTAATTTCAAACTCGATAAGCTGTGGATCAACTGCAGTTTTAGCGATAATTTTTTTTACCTTTCCAACAAAATCCGCTTGCAATATTTGCACAACAGATATGTTAATCGATACCTTAAAGCCATCAACATCAATTTGTTGCCAATGCTTCGCTTGTTTACAGGCTGTTTCGATTACCCAATTCCCAATGGCAATAATCATCCCATTAGACTCGGCTTCAGGAATAAATTCATAGGCAGAATAATTTCCCTCTATAGGATGCCGCCAGCGTAAAAGTGCTTCTACTCCTACCATTTTATCGGTAAATTGATGAATTTGTGGTTGGTAAAGTAAATAGAGTTCTGCATTTCCTAAAGCCTGCTTTAAGTTGTTTAGAATTTTTTCTTTTTTGCTTAATGCCTGACTTAAAGACTTGTTAAACATAAAGACATGATCGCCGCCATGCTCCTTTGCTGCATACATAGCGGCATCGGCGTAGCTTGATAACGTGGCTTTGTCAGTGGCATCATTCGGGTAAAGGGCAATCCCTATGCTAGATGAACTGACAATAATGTGCTCCTCCAAAAAGTACTTTTGACTGAGTACAGAACGTATGCGTTCGGTGATCTCATACAGGTCGGGTAACGCCTGAAATCGTGTCACAATAATAGCAAATTCATCTCCACCAAGTCGGCCCAAGGTATCATTTTTTCTAATACAGCTTTGGATACGTTTACCGGCTTCAATCAACAACGAATCCCCCACATGATGACCATAGCGATCATTCACGTCTTTAAAATTATCTAGATCCAAATTAACTAGGGCAAATGGACTTTGATTGGCCATATGCTGGGTAAGTTGCGTATTGAAGCTGTATCGATTGGCGATATTGGTCAATGTATCTACGTGGGCCTTTTCGTGTAAAAAGTACATATAATGCTTCCCCTTAAGCAGAAACTTAAGCGCTAACAAGATAAGTAAAACAACCAGAGCCAATGTAATGTAAAACCACCAAGGGCGCTCAATGGTAAAACTAAAGGAGGCAATTTGAGAGCTCCAAAGGCCATCACTATTGGTTCCTTTGACCTTAAATATGTAATCACCAGCACTTAAACTGTTGAAGTAAACAACTCCTTTTTGGGCAGTGTTTACCCAACTTTCGTTCTTACCTTCTAATTTAAATTGATACTGGTTATTTAGCGAGTTGGTGAAGTCTAGTGCGGCAAAGGCTATCTGCAGACTATTCTCTTGGTATGCTAAAGAAATCGGCGGCGCTAAAAGACTATCAATATGGCCCAGCAACTGATGTCCTCCAGCCGTCACTCCGGTTATTTTCACTGGCGCATCAAATTTGTTACTGAATAGCTTTGTCGTATCGACTGATACTAGTCCCCGAGTGCTTCCGAGGTATAAGATATTACCAACTTTCAGAATGGCATTTTCTAAAAATAAGAGTTGGTCATCTCCAATCAAGCTTGGAAACAATTGCCACTTGCCAGTAGTCACGTTAAATTTAATGAGTTCGGTTCTACTGCTCAACCATAATGTATCCCCATCCTTGAGCACCGCTTGTAATTCATTTTGACCTAGCCCATAGGGCTTCGTCACATATTGAATATCAAGTAGATCATCTTCCTCAGGTAAGGGGCTAACCCTGAGTAATCCCTCACCATCTGTGGTTAACCAAAAGGTATTATCTTGACCTTCTACAATACTGGTGACTCTGGTGTTCCCTTGTTTTCCTCCTATTTCATAGTGATTCACCAGGCCAGATTCGGGGTTAACCCGGACAAGACCATTCGTCGTTGCCAACCATAACTCCCCCAAAGAAGATAAGATCTTTGCATTGGTAAAATTACCACCGGCAAAGTATTCAGAGTTTTCATCATCCAGGAAGACCTTACTTACTCCCTTGTTTTGATGAAATAGTCTCAGCCCTACATTAATGTAACCAGTTATCCAAAGGTTATCATCCTTTGTAGTTAAGAGCGTATATATGGGGTTGTTTGGCAGACCTGGTTGGCCTTGAACCCCCCGTGAAAATCCCGTCAGGGGATCAAATAATTTAAGCCCCTCGTCAGTACCCAACCAAAGTTGATGATCCGCCGCAGCGGATATTTGATATATTGACTGTTCATTGTATTGCTCACCATTGGGATAGGTCAGAGGAAATACTGCGATCGTTTGCGTCAGGGTATTTAACCTGTTTATGCCGTTACTTGTCGCCAGCCAAATATTGTCCTTGTCATCGGCATACATGTCATAAATATAATTACTAGACAGTCCACTATTGACGGGGCGCTTTCGATAGATCTGACTGCCCAATTGCAAGGGTGAATAAAGGGCAACCCCCTCTGATGTGCCTATCCAGTATAAACCAGACTTATCAATTAATAAGCTTTGAACGGTATTGCTGGGTAAGCTATAAGAACCGAATTCTTCAGCCTTAATGTAACTAAAAGTGCCATTCTGGCGATGATAAATTGAGATACCCATGTCGCTGTGACCAATCCAAATATCTCCGTTTGGATTGACCATCAGGCTGGCAATGTTGTTTGCGGCTAAGCTTCGTCCATCTTTCTGATTTATGAACTGCTGCAGTTCTTTAGTTGTAATGTCATATAAGAGCAATCCGCTTTTTCTAGTGCCCAACAATAATTTGTCATCAGATAAAACGGTTAATAGATGGGTACTGTCCTCATCCACTAATTGACTGTTGACCTTCGCCACCAGGGAAAATTGTTTTGAGTCATGATCAACTATCGCCAGCCCTTTAGAAGTAGCTAGGTAGAGCAGCCCAAGGGAAGTCTCAGCTATTTGATATATCGCCAAAGCATAGGTCGATTCGTCAGGCATAGATAATGTGTAGGTTACAAATTGATTCTCCACCGGATCGTAGCGCTTTAAATTTTTGCCCGTACCTAACCAAAGGATACCTTGAGTATCTTCAAATAAACTCAACAACCAAATTTGATCCAGGTAATTGGGCTGTTTGGGATCAGGTTGAAAGAGGGAAACAGCGCCATCCGGGCTTATTTTGTTTAAACCTGCTTCGGTGCTGATCCAGATATTACCGCGACTATCCTCCAGTATATCGGTGATCTGGTTGTTCGATATGTGGTTAATTTGGCCAGGGGCATAATGGTAGTGTTCAAACAACAAGCCGTCATATCGACTCACTCCATGGTCGCTTGCAAACCACATAAAGCCATTTTTTTGCTGAAATATTTTATATATTTCATTTGAGTGCAAACCATCGGAGGTATTGAGAGTTTTAAAGCGGTAATCAGGATTCGCAAAGCTCAACTGACACCCAATTAAGCAGAAGAAGACAAAGAACTGATAGAAAATATAAATGTGTCGCATAAAGCTCCCTTTTAGACATCTAGCAGATTTGAGCATAAAGAGCCGCTCTAAGATAGAGAAGAGGTAAAAAAAACATCAATTTTCATAAAATGAAAATACACGATGCCTCGTATTTTTCACTTTTCACCTCTCTTTTTTATCTTTGCAAGAGTCAAAATTGGCTGCTTTACGTCTATTACTCGACTGTTTTCACGTCATTCAGAATTTACAACAAGCGACTCCCAATGTTGGGCAAACCAGTTTTGAATATTTTTTAAACAGACTTATCTGATGCGGCGTTCTACTTTCACCATTAGATGCCTGCTTTCAGCGCGAACTGGGTATTTAAATGGCTAGAAAAGCGGCTCCTTCCACCGTCTGCTGAACGCGCTAGCAATTGATTTTATCCACTCCCCAACTCAGCTAATACGCTGAGGGTTATGGCCACTGTAACTTTAAGTGTGTTTGTTATTATTTATGATATTAACACCAAGGTTTGAGGGGTTAGGAGGCAGTTTACATTTTACCTTCGCGCTATAAGCCCTCACGGATAGGAAGTCCTAAGGCATTTAGCGCGAATTCTGTTTATTTAATTTATCAAAAAGCTATTTGAAAATGTAAACTGGCTAAGTAACGCAATATTTTTTACAAAGGCATGAACCAACTTAAGCCTTCTTTTTATCAATCTTGACCACTTCTGCTTTTTCTTCAGTCAATAACACATCAGCTGTAGTGCCTTTTAACAACTTGCCCAAAGAGTCTTTATTTTTAGACAGCATAATAGACAGCTCTTCCAACACAGATACATCAATCTTAATACCTTTGCCTTCGATATACTCACTTAGGTTATCCGCTACATCGAGCATTTTATCGTACTGGTCGGCTTCTTTTTTATCTGCGGTCACAAACTTCTCCACCCCTTTGTGTTCAACTACATAACGTGTGATTACGGCCATAAATTACTCTCTTTTTTAAATTAGTTGAATAAGTTAACATAATAACTGTACGTATGAACAGCTGTTATTAGAGTCATTATCCGAAACTGTTAACTTGAAGGCAATAAAAAACCAGCACATAGCTGGCTCTCTTCACAAAAATAAAGCTTAGAGGCTCTAGGCTAATGTCCTTCACTCACCATATTGACTGTGTATTTAGGGATTTCTACCACTAAATTTTCGTCTTGTATAATAGCTTGGCAACCGAGTCTAGAATTAGGCTCTAACCCCCATGCTTTATCCAACATATCTTCTTCCAGCTCATCCCCCTCATTTAATGAGTTAAAGCCTTCACGAACAATGATATGACAAGTGGTGCAAGCGCATACTTTTTCGCAGGCGTGTTCAATGCCAATGCCGTTTTTTAAAGCAAGGTTTAATACTGAGGTGCCTTTTTCACCTTCTAAGACGGCGCCATCTGGGCACAACTCATCGTGAGGTAAAAAAATTACTTGTGGCATATTTAGATTCCTAATATTCAATTTATTTTAAATTCTGTCAACTGACTGCCCAGAGAAGGCGCTTTTAATCGATTGATCCATGCGTTTTTGTGCAAAGGTTTCGCTCAACTTATCTAATTGTTCGATGGCCGCCTTAATGACGTCTTTGTCTGTGCCTTTTGCCAACTCGCTGAGCTCTGCAATCCCTGCTGCAATGGCCTGTATTTCTGATGCGTCAAGCAAGGCTAGGCCGTCGGCATCTAATGCACCTTGCAAGTTTTCTTGCACTCTTGCGGCTTCAACCTGTTGCTCTTTGAGCATACGAGCTTGCATATCTTCTTCAGCGTTATCCATTGATGCTTTTAGCATCGTGGCAATTTGATTATCTTCTAGTCCATATGAGGGCTTAACTTGGATCTCGGCATGTACACCTGTGGACTTTTCCATCGCACTAACATTTAACAATCCGTCGGCATCTACTTGAAATGTTACCCGTATATGAGCCGCTCCTGCTGCCATGGGAGGAATGCCTCGTAATGTGAATTTCGCAAGGGAGCGACAATCCTGCACCAATTCTCGTTCACCCTGCACCACATGTACCATCATGGCGGTTTGTCCGTCCTTGAAGGTGGTAAATTCTTGCGCTTTGGCCACGGGGATAGTGGTATTGCGATGGATCACTTTTTCAGTCAAACCGCCCATGGTTTCTATCCCCAGAGACAAGGGTAAAACATCTAGCAGCAACATGTCACTGTCAGGTTTATTACCCACCAAAATATCGGCTTGAATAGCCGCCCCAATTGCGACCACTTTATCAGGGTCGATGGAAGTAAGTGGAGTACGCTCAAAAAAATCGCCTACGTGTTTACACACTGAGGGCACCCGAGTCGAACCACCTACCATCACCACTTCAATCACTTCCTTTTTTGCTAACTCAGCGTCTTTTAGGGCTCTGCGACAAGCTCGTAAAGTATTCTTAATCAAAGGTGCAATTAGTTGTTCAAATTTGTCAATACTTATCAGCACTGAAAGATGTCTGCCAGTGTCATCTTCAAAATGTACAGTAAACACAGATTCATGACTTAATACTTCTTTGGCATCTTTCGCTCTATCCAACAATGTACGATGCAAAGTTTTAGATAATTCCCCCGTTAACTGACTTTGTTGGCGAATAAATTCTACCAACAAGGCATCAAAATCATCTCCACCTAGTGCAGAATTACCACCGGTAGAAAGCACTTCAAATACCCCTTTGCTTAAATGCAAAATAGAAATGTCAAAGGTGCCACCGCCTAAATCATAAACAGCGATAATGCCTTCTTGGCGAGAGTCCAAACCATAAGCGACAGCTGCAGCTGTCGGTTCGTTGAGTAACCGTAAAACCTTCAAACCGGCAAGTGCCGCAGCATCTTTAGTGCCTTGGCGCTGGGCATCATCAAAATAAGCAGGCACTGTGACGACTGCACCTTGTAATTCCCCCCCCAAGGTTTTTTCTGCACGCTTTTTAAGCTCGTTTAAAATTTTTGCCGATACCTGTACAGGATTTACATCACCCGAAGCAACACTCATCACTGGCGATAAAGGATCTGTAAATTGGTAAGGTAAATGTGGGTAAGCCGTTTGAATGTCTTTTACCGAGCGCCCTAAAAAACGTTTCACTGACACAATTGTATTAGTCGGATCGATACTGGCGTGTTGTTTGGCTTCCTGTCCAATCACTTCTGAGTCAGTTAAATATCTGACAACAGAGGGTAATAAATGTCTTCCTTTGGTATCAGGTAACGTGAGTGCTTCACCACTTCGTACAGATGCCACTAATGAGTTGGTGGTACCTAAATCGATACCAACTGCTAACTTACGTTGATGTGGAGCGGCGCTTTGACCGGGTTCGGATATTTGCAAAAATGCCATGGTCTAATTCGTTTCTTTTAGGTTACAATGAGTCAAGTTAAAAATCACTTAACACGTCTTCTTTTAGCGCAATTTCAGATAACATTTTATATGAAAATTTAAGTTGCCGAATAATATTGGCCGCATGTTGTTCCGCCATGTCGTGAGTACTTTTAAGGAAGCATCTTAACTTAGTCAAATCACTTTTAATCGATTGATTAATTTCAGCTTCCAGTGAAGACAAAGCCCCCAAAGGATCTGATCGCTGTGCTATATCAGCTAACTCTTCACGCCATTCCATTTGTTGCATCAAAAAAGCGCTGTCTTTTATGGTTTGTTGTTCATGTTTTAAATCAATACCGCGCAAACTCAATAAATATTCTGCTCTAGATAGCGGTGATTTAAGTACAGAGTATGCATCATTTACTTGCGAATTTTGTTGAACGGCCAGCAACTTCTCTTGCTCGCTACCGCTAGCAAACTTATCTGGGTGGGTTAAGCGCTGTAATTGCTGATAAGTTTGTGGCAACAAAGACAAGTCCACATCGAAAGACACGGGGATATTGAAAAGTTCAAAATAATTCATCTGATGACTATTGATTGATATGTTTTACATGCGGCAGAGTTTAGCAAAGATAGCATTAAACATTAAAGCTTTCGCCACAACCACACTCACCATTTGCATTGGGATTAGTGAATTGAAAACCTTCGTTTAAGCCTTCTTTGGCAAAATCTAGATGGGTACCATCAAGATAAGCCAAACTTTTCCCATCAATAATAATTTTAACACCGTTGTCTTCGAATAATTTATCGTCAGGATTAATGCCATCAACAAACTCGAGTACATAAGCTAATCCGGAACAGCCAGTGGTTTTCACACCAAGACGCAGCCCTAAACCAGCTCCCCTATTTTCGAGAAAAGTTTTAGCACGTAATGCTGCGGTATCGGATACAGTAATGGCCACTGGCTACTCCTACTTAATTAAACTTATCTTATCTTAGACTTGGCGACTTTTATAATCTGCAACTGCTGCTTTTATGGCATCTTCAGCCAAAATAGAGCAATGAATTTTTACAGGTGGCAGAGCCAATTCTTCAGCAATATCCATGTTACTGATAGTAGAAGCTTCGTCAATAGACTTACCTTTTACCCATTCAGTTACCAATGAACTTGAAGCGATGGCGGAACCACAGCCATAAGTTTTAAACTTAGCGTCTTCAATAATGCCATTTTCATCAATCTTAAGTTGCAACTTCATCACATCACCACAAGCAGGCGCACCAACCATACCTGTTGCAATTGATGGATCGTTTTTATCAAAACCACCAACGTTGCGTGGATTTTCGTAGTGGTCAATTACTTTTTCGCTATAAGCCATGATATTTTACCTTTTGTTTATGTGACGAAATGTTCATTCCTGCATCACATCAATATTAATTTCGCTAATCTATTAATTCAAACTACTTTTGGATCTTAGATGACTATTGCTTAAGGATTCGATGTGAGCCCTCTAATGATGAGCCCATTCTACCGTACTCAAATCAATGCCTTCTTTATACATATCCCAAAGTGGCGACATGTCACGTAACTTATCTATCGCGTTACGTATGACCCCGATCACATAATCAATTTCAGCTTCTGTCGTAAATCGCCCTGTGGTAAAACGGATTGAGCTATGTGCCAACTCGTCGTTCAAGCCCAGTGCGCGAAGAACGTAGGAAGGCTCAAGGCTTGCAGATGTACAAGCTGAACCAGAAGATACGGCCATATCTTTGAGTGCCATAATCAATGATTCACCTTCAACATAAGCAAAACTGACATTAAGATTACCAGCAATACGGCTTTCCATGTCACCGTTTAAGTAAACGGCTTCCATATCTTTAATGCCATTCCATAACCTGTTACGTAACATCATCAATCGTTCGTTTTCAGCGGCCATTTCTATTTTGGCAATGCGGAAAGCTTCGCCCATACCTACAATTTGGTGCGTCGCCATAGTGCCAGATCGCATGCCGCGCTCATGACCGCCACCGTGCATTTGCGCCTCTAAGCGGATGCGTGGTTTACGACGAACAAACAAAGCGCCTATACCTTTAGGGCCATACGTTTTATGTGCAGAAAACGACATCAAATCTACCTTGGTAGTTTGTAAATCGATTGGCACTTTACCTGTGCTTTGTGCGGCATCCACATGAAACAAAATTTTGCGCTCACGGCACATCTCACCAATGGCTGCAATATCTTGAATCACCCCAATTTCATTGTTGACATGCATAATGCTAATCAAAATGGTATCGGGGCGGATAGCTGCAATCAGCTTATCTAAAATAATTAAACCATTAGGCTCTGGGTCAAGGTAAGTCACTTCATAACCTTCCCGCTCTAACTGGCGCATGGTATCTAGTACCGCTTTGTGCTCGGTTTTTAGGGTAATTAGGTGTTTACCTTTTTTTCCGTAAAAATTAGCAGCGCCTTTAATGGCTAGATTATTGGATTCAGTCGCACCTGAGGTAAATACAATTTCTCTTGGGTCAGCATTGACCAAATCAGCTATTTGGTTACGAGAGACATCGACTGCTTCTTCTGCTACCCACCCAAATTTGTGTGAACGAGATGCGGGGTTACCGAATACGCCATCTGTCGTTAAGCAGTCTGCCATCTTAGCTGCAACACGAGGATCTACTGGAGTCGTTGAAGAATAATCCAGATAGATAGGAAGCTTTAATTCGCTCATTTTTTACTCCGCTTAAAGCTGCAAACTAATAGAAATTTCGTTTGCCGCTATTTGATTATGATGTTTATGTTTGTCTTGTC